>Ga0308157_10000227_pt1 | contig 218815 bp, 209 predicted proteins | sample PhyBR1_FD_201035 | JGI IMG/M metagenome (GOLD analysis project Ga0308157, IMG submission 201035) | Phyllosphere microbial communities from UC Gill Tract Community Farm, Albany, California, United States - DLSLB.R1 | ecosystem: Host-associated > Plants > Phyllosphere > Unclassified | place... | reverse complement strand
AATCTATTCTACAAACTAAAGATGGTTTCATATTGGTTGGAAATTCTAATTCTCCTGCAAGCGGAAACAAAACCACTGAACAAACTGGAAATAATACATGGATTGTTGAAATTGACAATGAAGGAAATATTCGTTCTGAAAATAGTCTTGGTTTAAACAATGAAAATTATTTAATTTCTGTTCAGCAAAAAGAAGATCATTATCTGTTTGCTATTAACGAAAAAAATGGAAGTAAAATAACTTCTAAAGTTATTGAAACAGATTTAAATCTTCAACCAACTCATACAACGGAATTAAAAGTTGAAAATAATTTATCGATTACTGAAATTAGAAATGTAAATGATAGTTTTCTTTTAACTGCTAATAAAATTTCAAGTTTACAAGAAGCCTCAAATGGTGCGATTGAAAGTTATTACATTACAAAATCATTTGATAAAAATGGAACTTCTATTTGGGAGAAGAAGTTTGGTGAAAAAGGTTTTAATTATTTAGAAAAAGCAATCACAACACGTGATGGTTCTACTATTTTATTTGGAAATTCTACGCAACAAGCAAAAGGAAACAAAGGACAATCGGATTTCTATTTGGTAAAATTAGGAAAAGAAGGTGATGATGTAAAACGTGTCTCAGTAGAAATTTATCCTAACCCAACTTCAGATATTGTGAATGTTATTATCAACAAAGAGTTTACTACTTCTTCTATCGAAGTTTATAACCTTGCTGGACAGCATCTACAAACAAAAGATGTAAAATACCGTTCTACTCCTATTTCTTTAGGAAGCTACCCTGGTGGTGTTTACATCTTAAAAATTAAAACAGATAACAAATCCGAATCTATTAAAATTATTAAAAAGTAACTTATGAAGAAAAATATATTTTTATTATTAGTTATTATTTTAAATACAACTAGTTTGTATGCTCAACGACAAAATGACACTAGTTATAAAAGAAATTCATTTGATATTTCTTCAAATTTATTCACAACACCTGAAGTTACACAATTTCAGAAAGCTACTTTTTTCGAATCAAATAACTACACAGGAAAAATTGATTTGAAAATTCCTATATATGATGTAAAATATGGTGAAATATCAGTACCTGTATATTTAACATACAATTCTGGAGGAATAAAAGTCGATGATATAGCTAGTGATGTTGGTCTTGGCTGGTCATTAGTTGCAGGTGGAAGTATTATTAGAAATATAAAAGATATAAAAGATGATACTTTCACTCCTGGTAGATATGGAAGATCAGATTGGGATATTGGTTGGGAGTCTTACCAATTCGCATCTGAAGTTGGATATTTTCGAAAAATAGACGAGATATATAAAAGTCATGTTTCAGTAGGCCTTCTTGAAGGAGACTTTGATGAATTAGCTAAAGTAGATTCTTCTCCAGATTTATTTTATATATCTGCTCCTGATGTAAGTTCAAGTTTTTATTTAAAAAATAATAAAGATCTAACTCAGTTCACTCCAATACAGTTATCAGGTAAAGAACTACTTTTTAATTCAACTTCTACTGGTATTTTAAATGTTGATCAAATAGGATTTGACAATAGAACTATTAGAGGTATTGAAGGTTTACATAGGATACTTAGTTATGGAGGTAATCCTATGGGAACACCAATACAAATTAAAGATCATCATCGATATGGAAAACATGATTTTAAGCAATTTGAATTTAAAAATACGAATGGTAGTTATTATAAGTTTGATCAAGTTGATATAGTAGAAAGCGTTCCTAATGTTTTAAACTTAGGAAAATCGATATTTGGTCTTCCATCGATTTATGCAGAAACTAGATTTGGTTATAAATCATATCCAACAACATGGCATTTATCTGAAATAAAAGATTTTAATAACAAAAAAGTCGAATTTAAGTATGATACATATGCTAATTCTTATATAAAAAAGACAAGAGAGAAATCAAATGATATATACAGAGGAGCTTACAATCCATATGGTAGTCGAAATTGGAATGAAGGTTGTTCATTTGGTTTATACCCTAGGTTTAGATACAGAGATCGTAATGGACTTACTTGGGGAGAAGTGAATGAACAACATTACAAAGCCCAAGAATTTTATTCTGTTCAAAGGCAAAGAAACAAGATTAAACAAATAAAGTGGGAAAATAATACTATAGACTTTGTTTATTCCACTAATAGAAAAGATGATCCAAATGAAAAAAGTCTTGATGAAATAATTGTTAAAAGTGGAAATGAAATTATAAAAAAATAAAATTAAATCATAGTTACTTTAATTCATCAACAAATTGTACTGATTGGGAATGTTATCGTTTAAAACTTGAAGGAGTAGAAGTTTTAAATTCTTCTGGAAATAAGGTAGAAAAATATAATTTTGACTACTACTATGATGAGCCTTTACCTCGAGTGCATTCTGCTCAACAAGATTATCTTGGTTACTACAATGGTAATGGTATTGAACAAGCGAACGATTTAGATAACAAAATACCTACTCTTTATTTTCATAAAAATCAGGGACGTTTATCTATTTTGCCTTTCCAGCGAAAAGATGGAACATTTACAAAATTAATCCAAGGAAATTTTAGTTTAGAACCTAATTCAAAATCGCTTACTGGAATATTAAAGAAAGTAACTCTTCCTACTGGAGGAACAACTGAATTTGAATATGAAAATAACCGATTTCTTTTAAATGGTGTAGAATATTTAGCTGGTGGTGCAAGAATTAAAAAACAAACTATAAATGACGATAATGGACAATCTAGAATATTACATTATGAATATCGTGATAATGGAAGACCATCAGGAACTATAAATAACATACCTGTTTATGGTCAGATATGGGGATTTGATACGTCCAATACAAACAACATGGCATTTGTTTCTTTTGATAAACCAAAAAATGAAATAGAATTAACTGATGGTGCTTTTATAGGATACTCAAAAGTAAAAGTTTTCGAACAAGGTAATGGTTATACAGACTATAGTTTTACTTCTTCAAAAGATTTTCCAAATGAAGAAATAATTAATAAAACCATACCTAATAATAGAGATGTTTGTACAAATATACTTCACCAAAACAGTTCTTTTCCAAATGTCGCATACATAGATAATGACTTAAAAAGAGGAAAATTAATTTCGAAAAATGTTTATAATTCTTCTAACATGCTCTTACAAAGTCAAAGTAATGAATATAATCATACCGTATTTAATGAAGAGATTATTCCATTTCAAAGATTTATAAACAATTACCATGATGACCCTTATTACACTAGACCAGAAGGTTTAGCAACTAATTATGAAAATAAACTTCGTGTAGAAAGAAATTTACTATCTAAGGAGGAGATAAAAGAATATTTAAATGGCGGTGTTGTCACAAATAAGAAAGAATTTATTTATGATCCTATTTACCCTTTTGTAAAAGAAGAGATAATTTACAATTCTAAAGATGAACCAATGATAACAGAATATATATATCCTCATGAACTATGGAGTGATTATGCAGGTGATAGAGAAATATATTCAGATATGGAATCTAAAAATATATTATCACTTCCAATTTTTACTAAACAAAAAATTAATAATACTTATACTGATGAAATTTTTAATTTCTATGGAAAAGATAAAGGTAATATTGTTTTAAAAGAGGTATACGAAAAAAGGGGAAAAGATATAAAACCACATAACTTTTATGAAGATTTAGATAAAAATCCAAAAAATCGTAAAGTAATTTACAATAGCCATGATAATCTAGGAAATATAACTCAATATACTCCAGAAAATGGAATTCCTACAGCTATTATATGGGGTTATAATGGTCAACATCCTGTTGCAAAATTAGAAGGAATTACATTTGACATTGCAGTTAGTAAATTGAAAGGTTATTTATCAAAACTTCAAAATGGGATATTAACAAAAGATGAGCAAAAAACATTAAGGGTGTTAATTCCAGAAGCAATGATTACAACTTATGTTTATAAGCCATTGGTTGGTGTAACACAAATTACAGGTGCAAATGGAATTTCTGAACATTATAAATATGATGAAACGAATCGTTTAGAAGAAATTAAAAATGACAAAGGAGAAGTTTTAAAAACTTTCGAATATAACTACAAAAACTAATTCCTTATGAAAAAACTCTCTACCCTAGTTTTTATTCATTTATTTACGTGTGCTTTTGCACAACAAGTAGTGAATACAACTACATCGAATAATATAAGAATTACAGATAAGGTTTCCATTTCTATGCAACCAGGTTTTCATGTAAAAGCTGGTACTAATACAAAGTTTAGAGCTTTTATAGATACCAGAGGAAATGGTGTTCCAGATTATTTAGAAGCACATCTTCCATCATTTGGAGAAAATTACATTAAAACAACCGAATGTTTAGATGCTTCATGTAACCAGAAAAAAGAAGCTGTTCTTTATTTTGATGGTTTAGGCCATGAAAAACAATTGTTACAAGTCGGGGCTTCCCCAACTGGTAAAAATATTGTAACACATTTTGAGTATGATGGATTTGGACGACAAGCAAAAGAATTTTTACCTTTCCCTACTCAATCCACTAGCAGTAAGATTAGTACAGAAACAGATGGTTCATATTTTTATGCTAGTTTAACAGGAGATACAACACCTTACTCAGAAAAAACTTATGAGAACTCTCCACTTAATCGTGTATTAGCACAATCAGCACCAGGTGAAACATGGAAAAAAGGTACAAATGAAATAGGTTTCAGCTATGAAACAAATATTGCTTCTGATGTTCTTCTTTATGACGTTTCACTTTCAGATTCTTATGTTCCTAGATTGATATACAATGGTACAAATTATGCAGCAGGAACATTATATAAAACAGTTACCACAGATGAAAATGGTCAACCTATACAAGAATTTAAAGATAAAGAAGAAAGAGTAATTCTAAGACGAATTAATATTCTCAAAGAAGATAACGCTCCTTTAAATTCATCTGGAAATCATGACACCTATTATGTGTATGATATTTATGGAAATTTAACCTATGTATTACCACCAAAGTTAGTAGAAGTAGGAATTAATGCAACTAGTTTAGCTGAATTAGGTTATCAATACCAATATGATGAGAAAAATAGATTAGTCGAAAAACAACTTCCAGGAAAAGGAAGAGAATACATAGTCTATGATAGACAAGATCGTTTAGTAGCAACACAGGACGCACTACAAAGAGAAAAAGGAGGTTTTTATACCTTTATGCAATATGATAAATTTGGTCGATTAGTTATACAAGGACAACACCCTGAGCCTGGTGTAGCCAGAGAAACTTTACAAAATTATGTAAATGGTTTAGGATTAAACAATGTAGAACGTACCACAAGCTCGTATCATAGTTCTGGAATTGATATTCTCTACACAAGAAATGCCTATGGTGGAGCTCAACCAACAATCGTTAATTATTACGATAATTATGAAAATCTTATTACGCCTTCAGCTATCGATAACCAACAAGTTATTAGCGCAAATAATACTAGAACAAAAGGATTAGCAGTTGCTACATTTACCAATGTTTTAGATACTCATTCATGGAACAAATCTTACACGTTTTATGATAAAGAATATGTACGTCCAATCGCCTCTCATTCTGAGAATTATCTCAAAGGATATATTAGTTCTGTTTCAACTTTAGATTTCAGAGGAAAAGTATTGAATAGCATTACGAAACATAAATTAAATGATGGTGCTACTCCAGAAATTACAATTAAAGAAACATTTGATTATTACGGAAATGAGCTATTAAAATCGCAAACACACCAAGTAAACAATAACCCTATTGAATACATTGCTCAGAATTCATACAACGAGATTAATCAATTAATTTCTAAGAAAGTTGGAAATGATAATGCTTCTAATCCTTTACAAACTATTGACTATAAATACAACATTCGTGGATGGATGACTGATATTAATAATATTGATGTTACTAATGATGATTTATTTTCTTTTAGAATTGGATATAATCAGCCAAAAAATAGCAAAGCTATATATAATGGAAGTATTTCTGAAGTTACTTGGAAAACATCACCTCACAATCAAAAATTAGGTTATAAATACGAATATGATGGTTTAAATAGGTTATTAACAGCAAAGTTTATTCATGTTACGGAGCGTGATTTTAATAGATTTTCAAGTGATTATTCTTACAATGAATATATAAAAGGATATGATAAAAATGGAAATATTATAGGAATTACTCGAAATGGACTGAAAAATAATATATTAACTCCTATTGATGATTTAGTTTATGATTATCCATCAAATTCAAATAAATTATTGAATGTTACGGATGATCAAATAAAAGAAGGTTTTGACGATGGAAATAAATACCGTGGTATAAATTTTAATGATCTACATAACGATTATGCTTATGATGTTAATGGAAATCTAAAAAAAGATTTAAATAAAAAGATTACCAATATAGAATACAATCAATTAAATTTACCTAAAGAAATTTTTTGGAATGCATCTAATAAGATTAATTACGTATATGATGCAAGTGGTATTAAACTTAAGAAAATTGTTACAGATGGTTCAACTGTTACTACAATAGATTATGTTGAAGGATTTCAATATAAAAATAATGAATTACAATTTTTACCTACAAATGAAGGTTATGTAAACGTAACAAATAGTACAGCATTTAATTATGTTTACAATTATACAGATCATTTAAGTAATGTACGTTTAAGTTACCAAAAAGAGACCGATGGTTCTTTAAAAATACTAGAAGAAAACAACTATTATCCATTTGGATTGAAACATAATGGGTATGATGGAGGTAAATTAGGTAACCAAAATTATCATTACAAATACAATGGAAATGAGTTACAAGATGAATTTAACATAAATCTTTACGATTATGGTGAACGTAACTATGACCCAGCTATTGGTCGTTGGTTTAATATTGATCCATTAGCCGAAGCATCAGAAGAATTTTCTCCGTATTCTTACGCATTTAACGATCCTATTTATTTTATTGATGATAATGGTGAGATACCAATTGCAGGAATGATTCTTGGAGGACTAGGAGATTACCTTTCTCAAGTAGGAGGAAACTTATTGAGTGGAGTTAGTTTAAGAAATTCATTTAGCCATAAAATAAATTATTATCAAATAAGTTATAGTGCTTTATTAGGAGGGTTTTCAGGAGGTTTAAGTAGTGTAGCAAAAATAAAACCTGTTGTAAACCATATTCTAAAAAATAAAAAATTATATGATAAAGTACACGAAGTTTTAAGAGATGTTGTAGGAGATGCCTTAGATGATCCTAAGAATGTTAATTTTACAAAATCATTACTTACAGGTTTATTAGGAACAAAAGAATTTTCTTCAAAAGCTTTAGGAGGAATAGGAAAGCAGGTTAAATCAAAAATAGTAAAACAAGAAAAAAAATTAAATAGAGCTTCAAAAAAAATGAAAAATACAAACTTGAAAAAAAGTACAAGGAAAAAAAATCAGAAAAAGTATAATGAAGCTAAACAACAAATAGAGCATTACAATAATGTTTTAGATGTAGTAGATGAAGCGAAGAATGTTTTAAAAAATTCTGGAATAAATGGTTTAACTAATTATTTATTTTCTGAAGAAAGAGATATAATCAAAGAAGTAACTGTTTTGGTCGGTAAAGCAGTTTTAGAATCAATAGAAGTAGGTGATGATGACGAAAAAAAATAAATTATGAAACTTCAAAATAATTATTACTTTGTTAGACAGATATGTACATTTTTCATTCCTTTTATAGGATTCTTTTTTAGTTTATATTTTTTTAATAGAAATAGTAAAATTATTTCACAAAACAATATTGTTACCACTACAATAATTGATAAATTTTGTAGTGGTTCTAAAACATCGTCTAGCATAACAGTAATTTACAATCAATCGATATATGAAATTAAGTATGGACGTAACAATTGTGCAGAATACAATATAGGAGAAACATTAAAACTTTATTATGATAATAAAAATGACATTTTAATAAAACCAGGATCAGATAAACACAATTTATTTCAATTGATTTTTGTTTCAATAGTCTTATTATTTTTTTTAATACCTTGGAAAAAAATATTAAGTTGAAATACATAAAATTATTACCAAAAGTTAGTGCAAGCATCCTGCTCTTGACTAAGTAAGAAAATATTAATTTTAAATAAACAAAATCCAGCCATATGGCTGGATTTGTTTATTTTATAAGTCTCAGTAAAACTTTAATTTCTTTGTTAGAGATAGAATCTTTTTCACTTTTATCGTAAAGAGAAAGCAAGAAAATTGTTTCATTATCAATAATAATGTGGGTTATAATTCTTGCTCCACCACTTTTACCTTTTCCTTTAGATTTTATTGCCAAACGTACTTTGTAACAATTATCTTCCAAAGCTGTTCCCAACGTAGGATTCTGTTCTAATTCTACGAATAAAATAGAAAGATCCTCTTTCAATGATGGATATTTCTTTCCAAGTTTTTTAGCTTCTTTCAGAAACTCAGGTGTAACAATAATATTATAATTCATCCAATAAATCTTTCGTAGAAATCCCTTTAAGTCTCCCTTCTTTTATTAGATTCAATTCAGTTACAGACTTTTTCAAACTTGTTTTCACATCATCTACAGAGTCTGTATTCTCAATATTTTGTCGTGTAATTTTAATTTTCAATGCTTTCGCAAAAGCTTTCAATGCTTTCGCTTCTTCCGATGTAGATGGTTCTACGATATAGATTTCTTGCGTTGTCATTACTTCAGTTTTTAAATATTAAACTGCCAATTATTTTATATATATTAATTTTTAAAGATAGTCTTGTTTTATTATAATTTGTCATATTTAGCTTGTTGAAGCATAATTCAGCTTATCAATTATTTATAGCGAGAGATCCTGAAACGACATTTCGACAAGCTCAATGTGACAAGGATAACATACTAGACTTAAACTAAATTTATCATTACACAATATTAAGTTTTGTCATAGAACTCAGAATGACATTTAATATTAATCAAAATTGTACCACTTAAAAAGTTAAACAACTTAGTTATACTAAAATACAATTTAGTTAGCGAAACAGGTAATTTATTTAAAAAAAATAGTTTACCAACTTCCTGATGCTCCACCGCCTCCGAAGCTTCCGCCTCCGAAACCGCCAAAACCGCCACCTCCTCCAGAAGATGATCCAGAACCAAATCCGCCACCTCCAAAGATTGTGCTTCCTGTATTCATAATAATAATATCGTCTAAAATACTTCTTCGTCTACCCCCATTTCCTCCATTACCATTATTACCTCCACTTCCTTTTGAAGCAACATAAAAGATAAAAATGAAAAAGGCTATTACAAAAAATATGACTAAAATATCAACATTATTACTCTCCTTTGGTTTATCATTTTTATACTGACCAGCAAATGCCTTAAAAATATTATCTACTCCAGCATTTATTCCTCCAGCATAATCTCCTTGCTTAAAATAAGGTATAATAACGTTATCTATTATTGATTTATTGACACTTGGTGGAAAATAAATCTGAGCAGCATATCCTGTTCGGATTGTAATCTTACGATCCTTTTCGCTTAAGACAATTACAATTCCATTATCTTTTCCATTTGTCCCTACACCCCATTTTTCCCCAATATCATTTGCAAACATTTCTAATGGATAACCATCTAATGATTTTACAGTTAATACTAGAATCTGTGTTGAAGTAGAATCGTCATAAGCAACCAATTTATTTTCTAAATCATTTAATTGCTTTGCATCAAAAATTTGTGCATAATCTTGCACTAGCTTTTGAGGGGGATTCTTCATCTTAATCAATTCATCTGGAGTTTGTCCAAATGCGATTAAAATAGAAAAGAAAAAGGTTAAGAAAAAATATCTAGCTGTAGCTAATTTCATCTGGTAATTCGTTTACATCATCTTCCTTATATGGAAAATATTTTTTTAGAGCTTTTCCAGATTTTTTAATTCCTTTACAAAGCCCTTTTACATAATGTTCTTTTTTGAAGTGTTTAATCACTTCTTCTTTTATATCGTCCCAAAAATCTTCTGGAGTAACCTCATGAATCCCTTCATCACCAACAATTGTAAAATTATGATCTGTTGGACAAAGATGAAACAAAACACCATTACGATCTTTGGTTTTGTGCATTTCTAAACGCTCAAAAACTTCTAGAGCTTTCGTAAAATGATTAGAAGAGGATTCGAATTCTATATGAATTCGAATCTCTCCACTTGTATTTTTCTCCGCTTCTTGTATCGCTTCGATTATTTTTTTCTCATCTTTTGAAGAAAGAAATGTTTGTTTCTTTTTTCCCATAAGAATGATTTTATTAAAATTCTACTTTTGGTACATTTTCTGATCCAGCTGCCGCTTTAAAATATCCTTTTTTAGTAGCTCCTGTAAAACCTGCAATAAAACTATTTGGAAAAGTAACAATCATACTATTAAATTTCTCAGCTTCATCATTATATTTTTTTCTTTCAAATAAAACTTCTTGTTCAATACTAGATAATTCAGCTTGTAAAGATGTGAAATTTTGATTGAATTTAATATCTGGATATCTTTCAACAGAAACTAATAATCTACTTAAAGTTGAACCTAATTGATCTTGAGCTGCTTGAAATTTGGCAATGTTTTCATCTGTTAATTGAGATGCATCATCAATTTTTATTTGATTAGAAGTTGCCTTAGCACGTGCATCAATTACAGCAGTTAATGTTTCTTTTTCCATGTTAGCAGCACCTTTTACTGTATTTACTAAATTAGGAATTAAGTCCGCTCTTTTCTGATATGTATTTTCAACATTAGACCATTGTTTTTGTACAGCTTGATCTGTTGTTTTTATTGAGTTAGATATTCCAACTCCCCAAAAAAAGATTAATGCTACTACAACTAATATTCCAACTCCTATTAGACATCCTTTGTTTTTCATAGTGTTTTTTTATAATTTATTCTTAAGTAAAAATAGTGTTTTTTTATGAGAATATTATCATAGATATGAGATACTAGATTTTAGTAATGAGATTTATTTATTTATTTATTTATTTATTTATTTATTTATTTATTTATTTATTTATTTATTATATGAAGAGTAAACTGTGAAATTTGATAGAATTTTGTTTTTATTATAATCTGTCATTTTAGATAACAAAACTTAATATGTTTACTGATAAATTTAGTTTAAGTTTGGTATGTGATCCTTGTCACATTGAGCTTGTCGAAATGTCGTTTCAACATCACATCTAACAAAGTAAAATATGTTCCTGAAAATAATACTTCGACAAGCTCAGTATGACAAGCTTGACAAATTGGGTAAAAAAGACTCAGTAAGAAAAACTTGGCATTCGTTGTCTAAATAGTATACATTTCAACAAATAAAAAACTTAACAACATTTATATTTAGATAATTAATATTTTTACTTAATAAAAAACGAAACAAAAAAAGTCGAGTTTAAAACTCGACTTTCAATTATTTTCTTTATTAAATATTAGTTTAATAATGTTTTTGCCCAACTTTCTTCAAGTGGCAATAACCAATTTTGATTAAATTCTTTTAAAGAAGAAATTCCATTATTAAAAACTCTAACATTGTTAATTGCTCCTTCTTTTACTAATTGTTTAAAAGTCGGTAATTTTTCAATGATAACCTCTTCTTGATTCTCATAAGAAACCAGCATTCTATTTAATAAATCATAAGAATAATCAGCATCAATTTCTCTAATTAATTTTGTTAATTTATCAATTGAACAACCACTTGCAGCAGCCTGATTTTCATCTACTCCTACAACAATAAACTGATCGTATGGCAATTTAAAATCTGCTAATAGAACGGCTCCATGCGCATTCCAATCTTCTATAAAAATATTTAGTTTAGCTGTAATAGCTTCTTTTTCTTCTTGTGAGAATTTACGATTGGCTTGAAAAATCCAAATTCTTGAATCGTCTGCTAAATTCATTTTCCTCGTTTTTTAATTATAAATTCAAAGTTACAAAATAATTCTAGCTTCATAGAAAAACAAAAAGGAGATTGTTTCCAATCTCCTCCTTTTAATAAAAACTATGAATAAAATTATATTCTTTTTACATTTACTGCCATAAGACCTTTTTTACCTTTTTCAAGGTCGAAAGATACTCTGTCATTTTCGTTAACACGGTCAACTAATCCTGATACGTGAACAAAGATGTCTTCTCCACCATTAGCACTTGAAATAAAACCAAAACCTTTTGATTCGTTGAAGAATTTTACTGTTCCTTCTTGCATTTGTATATATTTAATAAATTATTTTTTTGTTATTTGAGTTGCTCTGAACCCCTTTTCGCTAATTGCTTTCTTAAATTGAACTTGATCTCCAACTTTTAATAATTCTTTCGATTCTTTAAAGTGAAAGAATATTTTATCATTAGAATTAGGAACTTTTATGAAACCAAAACCTTTTGATTCGTTATAGTTATCTACAACTCCTTCTATAAAAGCATCTTTTTCTACTTTTCTATCATTTTTAAGTAAATCTCCCTCTTTATCTTGAAGATGTGGAGGAACGTCTGTAAAGTTACCAAGAACATCAACATAAACAATCATTTCTTCTAATGATTTTCCTTTGTTATTATTCTCTTTTCTATCTTCTCTTTTACTTAATTTTTCGAGTCTTTTTAATGCTTTCTTTTTATTTTTTTCTTTTTTAGATGTTGAATCTGCCATAGAATATCTTTTTTGTCTATCCAGAACTGAATAGAATATTAAACTTAAACTTTATAGAGAGAAAATATAGAAGAATCTATTTTATAAGAGTATCTTGTAACGAATTTTTAGAAGTACAAAAATTAATGAAATGAGTTGACTAATGTCAAAAAATTGATTAAAAAGAGTAAATAAAAAATATATCTTGATGATTATCAAGAAAAATCTTGTCCCTAATATTCTGCAAATATACAACTTATTAATTATATAAATGTTATATATTGTAAAACTAATTTGATTTACATAACAAAAGCCATCTAAAATAGATGGCTTTTGTTTTATATTTTTGAGATATATTACTTATAAATCTTTAGCTTCCATTATTAATTCTGCTAAATCTTTTACAACTACAGTAGACTCTTTTTCGAAGTGTTTTACTCCATCTGTCATCATTGTATTACAGAAAGGACAACCTGTTGCAATAATATGTGGTTCTTTTTCTAATGCTTCTTCTGTGCGTTCTACATTAATGTCTCTATTCCCTTTTTCTGGTTCTTTAAACATTTGTGCACCACCAGCACCACAACAAAGTCCACGTGTTTTACAACGTTTCATTTCTACAAGCTCTGCATCTAATTTTTCAATTAGTTCGCGAGGCGCTTCATAAACGTCATTACCTCTTCCTAAATAACATGGATCATGAAATGTAATTCTTTTACCTTTAAATGTTTCAGAACCTTCTAATTTCAGTTTTCCATCATTAATTAATTGTTGTAAATATTGTGAATGATGTAAAACGTCATAATCTCCTCCTAAAGAAGGATACTCATTTTTTAAGGTATTGAAGCAATGCGGACAAGTCGTTACAATTTTCTTTATTTCGTAAGCATTAAGAACTTCAATATTCATCATTGCTTGCATTTGGAAAACAAATTCATTCCCTGCTCTTTTTGCTGGATCTCCTGTACAAGATTCTTCTGTACCAAGAACAGCAAATTCAACTCCTATATTATTAAGAATTTTTACAAAAGCACGTGTAATTTTTTTAGCTCTGTCATCAAAACTTCCAGCGCATCCAACCCAAAATAAAACTTCTGGTTGTTTACCTTCGGCCATGTACTGAGCCATTGTTTTTACTGTAAAATTTGACATATTTTTTTGTAGTCTTTGTGTTGTGATTAAGATTTAATTAATGGTGTTCTCCATCATCAAAAACTTGTATTGAAGCAGTTTTCTCTATTAAATCTGTAAATTTACCATTATATCGTGTTGCTCTTACTAAATGGTTATCTATCCAATGATAATTACCTCCACGAGGTTTTCCCATTAATAGTGCATGGTAATTAAATCCATGTTTTTTAAGCCATATTTCTGTATACTCACGATGTTCCTCTGTTCTCGACGTAAAAAACGTAATAATATGTCCTTCATCGTACCATTTGTTTAATGTTTCTAATGCATCTGGATAAACTTCCGCAGTTAACATTCTTTCTGGTTCTTCGTTTGGAATATCATCGCATATTGTTCCGTCAATATCAATTAAATAGTTTTTAACATTTTCCGGTAAAATAGGACTTACTCTTTCTCCATTTTCAATTTTTTCCTCTAAGAAATTCTCCATAGTTTGTTGTCTTTATTGTGTTTGTTTTCTAAATTAATAGTGTTTGAGAATGAGTAAATTCTTCCTTTTACATGTGTGTTATTAATCGTTTGCCCAATTTAATCTGTCTGCATTATTAAATTGCCATGGAGCTCCATTGTTTTCAACATTTGTCATCATCATGTTTAACTCTTGTGGAGCTGCAGATTGTTCCATTACCAAAAAGCGACGTAAATCGACAATAATAGACAAAGGATCAATGTTTACAGGACAAGCTTGCACACATGCATTACATGATGTACATGCCCATAATTCTTCGGCCGTAATATAATCATTTACCAATGTTTTACCATCGTCTAAAAACTTTCCATTAGTATCAATATTTTTACTAATATCTTCTAAACGATCTCTTGTATCCATCATAATTTTACGTGGAGATAATTTCTTTCCCGTTAAATTAGCTGGACATTCTGAAGTGCATCGTCCACATTCTGTACAAGTATATGCATTTAACAATTGTACTTGATTAAGATCAAAAACATCTTTTGCTCCAAATGTTTCAGGCTCTCCCTGTGGTTCAGCAGGTGCTGCATAAGGATCTGCATTTGGATCCATCATCATTTTCACTTCATTCGTAACAGCTTCCAAATTATTGAATTCTCCTTTTGGTTCTAATTTAGAAAACCAAGTGTTTGGAAATGCTAGTATAATGTGTAAATGTTTTGAGTAATATAAATAATTTAAGAAAAAGAAAATACCAATGATATGAAACCACCAAGCTGCTCTTTCTATAATTGTAATAAATGTTATATCGTTAAACTGACGAATAATTGGTGCTGTTAACCATGATGAAATAGGAAATGATCCTACTTGAGAATAATGTGGAGCATTCATCTCTTGTAAAACTTGATCTGCACCATTCATTGTAAACAATGCCAACATAAACGCAACTTCCATAAACAAAATGTAATTGGCATCGTCTTTCGGCCAATTTTTCATTTCTGGGTTCCAAAAACGTTTTATTTTAACAATATTTCTTCTAATCCAAAATACAATACAAGAAGTCATTACAAGGAAAGCTAAAATCTCAAAAAAGCCTATCATTCCATTATAAAAACTTCCTAAAAAACTTAAAATACGATGTGTTCCAAAAATTCCGTCTATAATAATTTCTAGCACTTCGATATTAATCAGCACAAAACCAACATATACAAAAATATGTAATATACCAGGAATTGGTCTTACAGTCATTTTGCCTTGTCCTAAAGCTACACGAGCCATTGTTTTCCATCGTTCTGCTGGACGATCAAATCGATTAATATCTTTTCCTAATTTAATGTTCCGTATAAGACGTTTTACGTTTAGCGTAAAAAACCAAATACTTCCAATCATAATTAATAGGAAAATTACATTTGGAATGTAGTTTATCATTTATTTTAGTCTTTTGTGTGTTTTGGTTATCTTCTTTTATTGCTGAACTGGTTGTTTTTTTCCGAAGACAGAAATGTTAACATAACGACTTGGATTTTTCTTTAAATCTTCAACCAATGCATTCATATTTTTTATTGTAGCTTCTAATTCATTTGCAATTCCTTCGTCTTTTGCTAATTTACCTAGAGAACCTTTTCCATTATTAATATCCTCTAACAAGGTATTTAAATTTTTTGAAGAATTCTCGAAATTCTTAACAATTTGATCCAATTGCAATTCATTAATCTTATCGGCTGTTTTACCAAATTTATCAATTGTTGTTTTAGTAGAAGCTAATGTTGCATTTGCATTATTTAATGTAGATGTCAACGTTTTCTCATTAGATGCAATTAAACGATTTGCACTATTTGATGTAGCTGTTAATGATTGTGCAGTTTTATCAAAAGAATCAATTGTATGATTTAAATTTCTCAACATTAATTTTATATCTCGTTGAGTAGATGGATCTAAAATATTATTTACTCCTCCTAAAGTTTGATTAACACTTAATAAAACGCTATCTAATTTTGCCTGTGTAGGCGATAATTGTTTTGTTATTCCATCAAATAATCCACCTGCAATTCGTCCTGGCAAATAATCACCACTCTTTGCTATATCAGCACTATAATCTAAAATTAATCTAATTTCTGGACCAGACATAATTCCTGGTTCATAAATTTCAGCAACTGTTTTCTTAGAAAATTCGATATCTTTTTCTACAGAAATTACCACTTCAAAATAAATTGGTTTTGCAGTATCTATAATTTTTATTTCTTTTACCTGACCTACTCTTAATCCGTTTACAGATACAGGTTTTGATGGAGCTAATCCATTTACATTTTCATATTTAACCGTAAACATACGACCTGATGAAAAAATGTTTTGCCCTTTTAAGAAATTAAACAATATAAAAAAACCAACTAAGGTTAAGATTGTTATGATTCCTATTTTGAATTCTTTAGATAATTTCACTGTTATGATTTTATGCAAAAATAAAACTTAATTTTTAAAGAAACATTTTATATTACAATTACATTGGTTGTTCACCATTAAATGTAACAATAAAGGCGTTTCTAAAACCTTTATCTTGAACTTGTTTTAGTATACGCTGAGCAGATTCCATTGTAGTTTCTGCACCATAATAATATTTTTGAAGACCTCCTTCTTTTACTCTAAGTACATTTGTTAATCCATTAAACTTATCGTCTTTGTCGCGATATTTTTTATTAGATGTCATAAATTGAACACGGTAATTCTTTCCTGCTTCTAACTTTTTATTGGTCTCAAACTCTACAATTTTCGCTCCAGAAAAGCCTTTACGCTTCATACTTGTTAAAAGATCATCGGCACGAGATTGTAAATCTGTTTCACCGTAATAATAAACATACTTATTACCTTCTTGAATGACTTCGAAATCTGTTAAACCTCTTAATTGTGGTGAAGTAGAAGAAAATTTCATTGTAGATTCCATTACCCTAATTTTTAATTTCTTCCCTTCTAAAGGTTTCTCTACTTTTTTTACAGGTTTTGGTTTTTCATCTTCTTCTGAAACTCCACTTCTTCTGTCATACTCACTTTTATATTGTTTAAAAGCTTTGTAAAGAGATTCAGCCACATCTTGTTTTCCTTGTTCAGATGCTAAATAAGTTCCTTCCTCATAATTAGAAATAAAACCCATTTCTACTAAAACAGATGGTGAAGCATTATTTCTTAACACGTGCAAATTTCCTTGTTTAACACCTCTACTTCTTCTTCCTTGGTTGTTTACAAAAGTTTTCTCCATTAAATCTGCAAAGCGTAAACTTTGTTCTTTGTAAGCAGCGTTCATAATCTCAAAAGCAATTACAGCTTCTGGATCATTTGGATTAAATTTTTCGTATTTTTCCTGATCTTTTTCTAAGAATACAACCGAATTCTCTCGACGAGAAACCTCATCTGTATGATCCATCTTTTTAAGTCCCATTACAAAAGTTTCTGTTCCAGTTGCCGAAGTATTTGAAGCAGAATTACAATGTACGGAAACAAATAAATTAGCATGATTGGCATTAGAAATGTCTGCTCTTTCGGATAATTCTAAGAAAACATCTGTTTTCCTGGTCCAAACAACTTTAACATCTTTATGATTTTTCTCGATAAGATTTCCAAATCTTAAAGAAACATCTAATGCAATATTCTTTTCTAAATCAGCTACTCCCCTTGCTCCAGTGTCATGTCCACCATGACCAGCATCAATAACAATAACAAAATTTTGTTTTTTTTGTGAAAATGAAAACACAGAAAATGTTACCATCATCACAAAAAATAAATACTTTTGTATGTTAATCATTTTTAAACTCATACTCTAGGTTTGTTTTTTTGATTAATTTTGACGCAATTTATAAAAAATAAGTTTTTCAATTTGTTTACAAAGGCAATAAAATCGATTTTATTTTTTAGTCCTGTAATGATTTGTACTATTTCGGTAGCACAAGTAAGGCAAAATAATAACGATAAAGATAACTCTAAAGTTGTATCTGATTCTGTTAAATTAGATACAATAATTCCCGTGAAGGAAAAATTAGAGTTCATAGTAGAACATAGTTCTGAAGACGAAATCCATAACCGTAAAAAACGTATGACTTACCTTTTGCGTAAGGCACATGTTACTTATGGTGATATGGTTATTGATGCAGATTATATAGAATTAAATTGGGACACAGGTGATGTTTATGCCGAAGGTAAGCGCGATTCTATTGGTAATATTATTGAAAAAACAAAATTTACACAAGGACAACAAGAAATTCTGCAAGATGCTTTTAAAGTTAATTTTAAAACAAGAGTCGGAATTGCCTATAACATAAGAATGACACAAGATGAGGGTGTTATTATTGCTGACAAAGCAAAACGTGTAAACGATTCTGTTATGTTATTAAAACGTGCAGATTTCACAACCGATACTTATTTTAAAGAAGGTAAAGATACACGTCCTGATTATCTTCTTCGTGCAAGAGAAGGTAAAATGATTAAAAAACCAGCAGGAAATACTTTAATTACAGGGCCTATCAGTATGCATATTTTTGATGTTCCCACCCCACTTGCTTTACCATTTGGTTACATTCCTGCAATGGGAGCAAAACGTGCAGCAGGTATTTTAATGCCTCGCCCAGGAGAAAGAACAAATCTTGGTTTCTTTATAGAAGATTTAGGTTTCTACATTCCATTTGGAGATAATTTTGATTTAAAACTATCTGGAGATGTATATACAAAAGGAAGCTGGGCTTTACGTGGAGAGTCTACCTATAGAAAAAGATACAAATATAATGGTACTTTTTCTGCAAGTGTAGAAAATAGATTAACAGGTATAAAAGGAATTACAGACGGAGCAAATGCATTTTCTAAACAAAATTTATTTGGAATTACTTGGTCGCATACGCAAGATCCAAAGGCAAATCCATTTTTATTGTTTAATGCCAATGTAAATTTCTCTAGTGCTAAATACTTCCGTCAATCTGTAAGAAATCAATACATTAACAATGGACAAGTTTTCACAAATAACGTTAACTCATCTATTAACTTAACAAAAAACTTTGAGAATGCTCCATTAACAGCACAGTTAAGTATGTCACATTCTCAGAATTATAATACAGGACAAGTTAATGTTTCGTTTCCGAAATTAAACCTTAACATGTCACGTGTTTTTCCTTTTGCTAAGAAGAATATGCCAAAAGAAGGTTTATTACAAAATCTTGGTTTAACATATGCTTTACAAGCAGGAAATGAGGTAAACACAACAGATAAAGATCTTTTTACAGATAAAATGTGGAGAGAACAAATGCGAATGGGAGCTAGCCATAAAATTGGTTTACAAACTGGTGTTACTTTAGCAAATTATTTCCCTTTAACCTTATCGTCAGATTATAACGAAGTTTGGGGAGATAATCGTTTGATAAAACGATACAATAATGTAAACAACCGTGTTGAAGACACAACATTAAAAGGATTTAATTCTTACAGAACATTTAATTTTAATGCGTCTTTATCTACAAATATTTACGGAACATATATCAATCCAAATAAAAATGCTACGATTCTTGGTGTACAACATGTTATTACACCAACAATTGGTTATAGCTTCACACCAGATTTCCAAGACCCATCATGGGGATACTATAAATCTTATCAAGGAAGAAATCAAGAAGAAATATGGTATAATCAATATCAAAATTCATTATATGGTGTAAGTGTTCCTGGCTTAACGAACTCATTAAACTTCGGAATCTCAAACAACTTAGAAATGAAGATTAGAGATGAGGACGATTCGAAAGGTTTCAAAAAAATTAAAATATTTGAATATTTAAGATTTACTTCTGCTTATAATTTCTCGGCAGAAGAATTTAAACTTTCTCCAATTAATATTAACGGTATGACATCTTTGTTTGACCGTAAAGTAAACGTACAATTCTCATCAAGTGTTAATCCTTATGAAATTAGACGATACATTAACGCAGATGGAAGAGAAGTTTCCGAAAGAGTTGATAATATTGGATTAAAACATTTACGTATTTCTAATATGACTTTAGGAACTGGTTATACGTTTGACAACAGTACTTTTGGAGGAAAGCGATTTGAAGCCAAGAATTATAAAAGAAAAGGAACTGTTCGTGATGAAAATTTCTATTACGATAACGATAATTATGCACATTATGCAATTCCATGGAGTTTAACAGCTAATCTTAGCTACAATTATTCTAAAGGAACAGAAAGAAAAGGAAATAGTACTGCTTCTGTTGCAATGAATGGTAAAATTTCTCCAACTCCATATTGGGCTATTTCTGCCAATGCAACATACGATTTCATTACGAATGAAATTACATATGTTCGTTTTGGTTTTGAGAGAGATTTACGAAGCTTTACATTCTCTTTCAATTGGACACCAATGGGAACATATAAAAGTTATGATTTCTTCATTGGAATCAAGGCTTCAATTTTACAAGACTTAAAATACAACGAAAGGTCTCGACTTAATTATTAAAAAAATATAAAAATGAAAAAACAGATTATTCACACAGATAAAGCACCACAAGCAATTGGTCCTTATTCGCAAGGAGTTAAATACAATGGTTTTATTTACACATCTGGACAAATCCCGTTTAGTGTAGAGAAAAATGAATTAGTTACAACAGGAATTCAAGACGAAGTACACCAAGTAATGAAAAATGTTATAGAAATTTTAAAAGCTGGTGGCACATCAATTGATAATGTTGTAAAAGCGACTATTTTTGTAAAAGATTTAAATGATTTTAATCTTGTTAATGAAGTATACGCTTCTTATTTTAACGACGAAAACTATCCTGCTCGCGAATGTGTAGAAGTAGCTCGTTTACCTCGTGATGTTAATGTAGAAATATCTGTAATAGCTATTGCAGAATAATAAAAAAATATGCTAAGAGACAAAACCGTTGTAAGAAATACAATTGCAGTATTAATAGGATTAGCAATTATCTATGTTATTGTGCAATTTGGTCTTATTTACAATGCAGATCGTTTAGGATGGGATGATAAAATATTTCCAGAATGGAGACATGTTATTAAATTCTTTTCTGTTGGAGTAGGTAAAAAAAATGAAGTCCAATTTTTCGGTTCAATGCTTGCTATAAGTGGTTTAGGGGCGTTAATTGGTGGAATTATAACGGCACTTATTGTAAGAAGAGCAAAACAAGCATATACAATGTTTGTTGGGTTTATTTTATTAATAATTGCATTAGGAGATGTTCTAATCACGCCATATCATCCAACTTGGTACGAAGTGGCAATTTGCCCTGTTTTATTCTTTTCATCTTGGATTGGTGGTTTATGCGTAGATTTAATTTATAAAAAGTTCTTAAAAAGAAATAAACCAACAAGTCAATCTTATTAAATTAAAATTATGTCCGAAAAAGATAGAAAAATAAGAGTTGCCATTTCTATTGGCGATTATAATGGAGTTGGAATAGAAGTTATTCTAAAAACCTTACATGAAAAAGAAATCACAGAGTTTTTTACGCCTGTAATTTTTGGTTCAACAAAACTACTATCTTTTCAAAAAGATCGTTTAAAACTTGATCGTATTAATTTTCAAGGAATTCATGATGCAAGTCAAATTGTTGATGGTAAAATAAATGTAGTTAATCTTTGGAAAGATCAAATTGATGTTCATTTTGGTAAAGTCACAAAGGAAGCTGGTGAACATGCATACCAATCTTTAAAAGCTGCTGCAGAATCTGTTTCAAATGGTTTTACAGATGTTTTAGTAACAGCACCAATTAACAAAGACAATATTCAGTCAGAGGAATTTAATTTTCCTGGACACACAGAATTTTTAGGTAAAGTTTGGGAAGGTAAACCTTTGATGTTTTTAGTTTCGGAAAAATTAAGAGTTGGTTTAGTTACACAACATATTCCAGTTAGTGAAATTTCAAAAAATATCAATTCAAAGTCTGTTTATTCAAAAATTCTACAAATTCATAAAAGTTTAGTTGAAGATTATGCTATCTCTAACCCTAAAATTGCAGTTTTAGGATTAAACCCTCATGCAGGAGATAATGGATTATTAGGTTCTGAAGAAAAAGAGATAATCTATCCAGTTATTGAACGTTGTATTAATGAGAATAAGTTAATTTTTGGACCCTACCCTGCTGATAGTTTTTTTAACTCTACTAATTTAAATAACTTTGATGGCGTACTTGCAATGTATCACGACCAAGGATTAGTAGCATTTAAAACAATTAGTTTTGATGAAGGTGTAAATTACACTGCCGGACTAAAGTATGTACGTACTTCGCCAGATCATGGTGTTGCATACGACATAGCTGGAAAAGGAATTGCTAATGAAGAATCTTTTAAAGAAGCAATATTTACAGCAATAGAATTATTCAAAAATAGAGAAGAATATAAAGAACTGACACAAAACGTTCTTCAACATATTCCTCTAAAATTGGAGAAAGGCGACAATAGAGAATAAAATTTAAAAAATATTACAAAGAACTATTAATTTTAAATAAATTAGATTATCTTTGCAAACCTTTTGTGGTATGGACAAGTTAAAAAATTACAATATTATATTTACAAGCTTGCCTTTTGGTAAGAGTGATTTTACATTCGAATTATCACAATCGTTCTTTGAATTATTTGATATTGAACAAGATTTTGAAAATCCTAATATTATTGCAACAATTATATTGGAAAAAAAATCTACAATGCTAGAATTAGAAATTCAGTTAAAAGGAACAATTACTGTGCCTTGTGATTTAACTGGAGAATTATTTGAGCAAGAAATTTCAAATAAAGCAGAATTAATTGTTAAATTTGGAGACGAATTTGACGATACGGATAATGAAATTTGGATTATTCCTAGAGAGGAATATCAGATAAACATTGCACAAGTTCTTTATGAGTTAGCAATGTTATCAGTTCCAACAAAACGTATTCATCCAGACGTTCTAAATGGTAAAAGTGATTCTGACATGATAGAGTTATTAGACCAGTACAGTATTTACGAATTAAGCGAAGATACAGAAGAAGAAAATAAGGATGATGACAACAACAATGATGACGATGATAATGAAGACATTGATCCTCGTTGGGCAAAATTGAAAGATCTAAAACCTTAATCGGTTTTATTAGTTAAAATAAATTATAGAAATAAAGAAAAAAAAGTAGTTAGATATGGCACATCCTAAGAGAAGACAGTCGTCAACAAGAAGAGATAAACGTAGAACGCACTACAAAATCGAAGCTCCACAATTAGCAATCGATAAAACTTCTGGTGAAGCACATTTATACCATAGAGCTCACTGGGCTGACGGAAAATTATACTACAAAGGAAAAGTAGTATTAGAAAACGTACAAGAAGTTACTGAATAATATAATCTTAGAAAGATTTTAGAGCTGTTTCCAAAAAAAGAAGCAGCTTTTTTTATTTTTTTTAATACCTTTGATTTCTTTTAACAAGAATATAACGAAAAGGTCAAATTAAAAACCGCATTATATGGACATTAAAGACATTCAAAATTTAATTAGATTTGTTTCAAAAGCAGAAGTTGCTGAAGTAAGCATCAAACAAGATGATATTGAAATAAAAATCAAAACATTAGCGAGTGTTCCTGCACAAGTTGCGTCTCAACAATATTACGTACCTCAAGCTCCTGCTGCATTTGCTCCACAAGCTCCTGCTGCAACTCCAACAAACAACTCTACAGAAACTGTAGCAGCAGATGAAAATAGTAATTACATTACTATAAAATCTCCTATGATTGGAACTTTCTACCGTTCTGCGGGTCCTGGAAAAGAACCTTTTATAGCTGTTGGTGATTCTATCAATTCTGGTAAAGTTTTATGTATTGTTGAAGCAATGAAATTATTCAACGAAATCGAATCTGAAATCTCTGGTAAAATCGTTAAAATCTTAGTAGACGATGCTAGCCCAGTAGAATATGATCAACCATTATTCTTAGTTGATCCTTCTTAATTTATTCTTACATCTAGAAAATTATGTTTAAGAAGATATTAATTGCAAATAGAGGAGAAATTGCAATGCGTATTATACGTACTGCAAAAGAAATGGGTATAAAAACTGTTGCTGTATACTCTAAAGCAGACGAAACATCTTTACATGTTCGCTTCGCTGACGAAGCTGTGTGTATTGGTCCTGCACCAAGTAAGGATTCGTACCTTAAAATGTCTAACATTATTGCAGCTGCAGAAATTACAGATGCTGATGCTATTCACCCAGGTTACGGATTTTTATCAGAGAACTCAACTTTTTCTAAGATCTGTCAATCGAACGGAATTAAATTTATAGGAGCGCCTTCAGACAATATCGACCGCATGGGAGATAAAGCGAATGCAAAAGCAACAATGAAAGAAGCAGGTGTACCTGTTGTTCCTGGTTCTGATGGATTATTAGAAAGTTACGAACAAGCTTTAGAAGTTGCTCGTGAAATAAAATACCCAGTAATGATGAAAGCTACTGCCGGTGGTGGTGGTAAAGGTATGCGTGCTATTTGGAAAGAAGAAGATTTATTACATGCTTGGGAATCTGCTCGTCAAGAAGCAGCTGCTGCCTTCGGAAACGATGGTATGTACATGGAAAAATTAATCGAAGAACCTCGTCATATCGAAATACAAGTTGCAAGTGACCAAAATGGTAAAGCTTGTCACTTATCAGAGCGTGACTGTTCTATCCAAAGACGTAACCAAAAATTAGCAGAAGAAACTCCATCTCCAATTATGACTGACGATTTACGTCAGCGTATGGGTGATGCAGCTATCAAAGCTTGTGAATTTATCGGTTATGAAGGTGTTGGTACAATCGAATTTTTGGTTGACAAACATGGAGATTTCTACTTTATGGAAATGAATACTCGTATCCAAGTAGAGCACCCAATTACTGAACAAGTAACTGGTTTCGATTTAATTCGTGAGCAAATTATGTTAGCCGCTGGAGAATCTATTTCTGGTAAAAACTATTTCCCACAAGGTCATTCTATCGAATGTCGTATTAATGCTGAAGATCCTTATAATGACTTCCGCCCTTCTCCAGGAAAAATAACATCTATTAATATTCCTGGTGGTAATGGTGTTCGTGTAGATACACACGTATATGCTGGTTATACAATTCCACCTAATTACGATTCTATGATTGCTAAAATTATCACAACTGCACAAACACGTGATGAAGCAATTAAGAAAATGAAACGTGCATTAGAAGAGTTTTATATCGAAGGTATTAAAACTACAATCCCTTTCCATTTACAGTTAATGGATCACCCAGAGTTTATCGCGGGTAATTACACAACTAAATTTATGGAAGATTTTGTTTTTGATGAATCTTATGCAAACTACGGAGAATTTTAATTAAAAAAATTCATTCACATAACTATTAAAAAAGTCAAAGTTTATAAACTTTGACTTTTTTTTATGTACTTTTTTAGATCATTTAATGACTAAACGTATTTATAAATGTCAAAATGTCACACTTAGCACATTGGCTTAATTATTGAAATTTCTTTTAATATAAAGAGTGTAAAATTTCGCATTTTTTAATCAGAAGTTTTAAAATAATTATCATTTAACACAAAAAATATATTAATTGTTAATTAATAGTGATTGAAATACTTGAGTTTTTATTTAATACTAGATAAAGTGATGAAAATTTTATACATTTGCACTCCAAATTTAAGGTAGATGAATATTACTAAAAATACAACAGACAATTTAAATGCAGTATTAACTGTAACTGTTGATAAAGCAGATTATCAAGAAAAAGTAGTTGATGTTTTAAATCAATACAAAAAAACAGCGAACATTAAAGGTTTCCGTAAAGGTCAAGTTCCTATGAGTTTCATTAAGAAACAATATGAGCAAGCTGTTATTTTTGATACAGTAAACGAATTATTACAAAAAAGCGTTTCTGATTACATTAATACAGAAAAATTATCAATATTAGGAAATCCAGTTCCTGTAATGAAAGATATTGATTGGGATGCTGAACAATTAAACTTTGATTTCGAATTAGGATTAGCTCCAGAATTTGATGTTGATTTATCTAAAGTTGAAATTGAAACTTACAAAGTTAAAGTTGCTGATGACGAGGTACAAAAATATGTTGATAATTTTGCATCTAGATTTGGTTCTTTAAAATCATTAGCTGAGGCTGAAGCAGAAGCTGTATTAAAAGTTGAAGCAAAAGTTGAAGGACAAGAAGAAGCAAATGCAACATTTGTTCGTTTAGAAGATTTAAAAGATACATCTGCATTTATTGGTAAAAAAGTAGGTGACGTTGTTGAAGTAAATTCAAATGACATTTTTGATACAGTTGAGGAAGCTACACAAGAATTAAAAACTGAGGTTACTGAAGCTGGTGTAAATGTTTCTTATACTATTAAAGAAATTAACAAAGCTGAAAAAGCTGAAATTAACCAAGAGTTATTTGATAAAGTTTACGGAGAAGGTACAGTAGATTCTGAAGAAGCTTTCCGTAACAAAATCAAAGAAGAATCAGAAAGTATGTACAGCAAAGAAGCTGACAAACAAATCATAAATGACGTTGTAGCTAAATTATTAGATACAGTAAAATTTGATTTACCTACAGAATTCTTAACAAAATGGTTATTAACTTCTAACGACAATGTAACTTCTGAAGAGCAAGCGAAAGAAGAATTGGTTAAAATGGACAAAAGTTTACGTTACCAATTAATCGAAGCTAAGATTGCAGAAGTAAATAACGTAGAAGTAAATGCTGAAGAAGTAAAAGAAGCTGCTTTTGCTGCAATTAAAGATCAATTAAAAATGTACGGTCAAACTTCTATTCCTGAAGAAACATTACAACAAATTGCAATGTCAGCTTTACAAAATCAAGAAGAATATAACCGTTTATCATACCAAGTATTTACTGACAAAATGTTAGAAATTTTCAAAAGCAATGTAAAATTGAATGAGAAAGAAGTAACATTTGACGAGTTTGTAGATATTATTACAGAAAAGAATAAAGAATTAGAAGAAGCTTAATATAAACTTCTGAAAAAATTCTTTATCTTCCATTAAAAATCTAAATAAATCATGAAAAACGTAGGAGAAGAATTTAAAAAATACGCGGCGTTGGACAAAGGAATTAGTTCTTTACATTTAGAAAGCTATATTCAAAACACAACACCATACATTGTTGAGGAAAGAAAATTAAACGTTGCACAAATGGACGTATTCTCTCGCTTAATGATGGATAGAATTATCTTTTTAGGAACAGCTATCGATGATCAAATTGCAAATATTATTCAAGCGCAATTATTATTCTTAGAAAGTGTAGATTCTACTAAAGACATTCAAATTTATGTTAACTCTCCAGGAGGGGGTGTTTATGCAGGATTAGGTATTTACGATACAATGCAATTAGTAAAACCAGATGTAGCAACAATTTGTACTGGTATGGCAGCTTCTATGGGAGCAGTTTTATTAGCTGCTGGTGCTGCTGGAAAACGTTCAGCTCTTAAACATTCTCGCGTAATGATTCATCAACCATTAGGAGGAGCACAAGGACAAGCATCTGATATGGAAATTACATTGAAAGAAATCTTGAAATTGAAAAAAGAATTATATGATATCTTAGCTCATCATTCTGGTCAGACTTACAAGCAAATCGAAAAAGATGGAGAACGTGATTACTGGATGACTTCGCAAGAAGCAAAAGAATATGGAATGATTGACGAAGTTTTATTACCTCGTTCATAAATAATGATAAAAATCATACAAAAAAAAGCACTCAAATTGAGTGCTTTTTTTGTACTTTTAGTACTCTTTACATTTTACACATAATTCTGATAACCTCGTCTACAAAAGGTTTTCCGAAAAAGGATAGTTTTGTCCTTTTTTATCTCATGTTAAGAATTAGATAAATTCTACTCAAAATTTTCTATCACAAAGAAAATAAGTAACTTTGCGACTTAATTAATAGAATTTGGAAGAAAATAAGTGCTCATTTTGCGGAAAAAGCAGAAACGAAGTAAATATTTTAGTGTCAGGGATTGACGGTAATATTTGTGATAATTGTATTGAACAAGCTCATGGAATTGTTTTAGAGGAATCTAAATTCAATGATCAAAATGAGTTAATTAAACCTTTAACATTAAAATCACCGAAAGAAATCAAAGAATTTTTGGATGATTATGTTATTGGACAAGATCAAGCAAAAAAAATATTATCTGTTGCTGTATACAATCATTATAAAAGAATCTTACTAGATCGTGATAATGATGTAGAAATTGATAAATCTAATGTAATCCTTGTTGGTGAAACAGGAAGTGGAAAAACATTATTAGCTAAAACAATTGCTAAATTATTAAATGTACCATTTGCTATTGTAGATGCTACAGTTTTAACTGAAGCAGGTTATGTTGGTGAAGATGTTGAAAGTATTTTAACTCGTTTATTACAATCTGCAGATTATAACGTTGAATTAGCGGAAAAAGGAATTGTCTTTATAGATGAAATGGATAAAATTGCTCGTAAAAGCGATAATCCTTCAATTACAAGAGACGTTTCTGGAGAAGGAGTTCAGCAAGCTCTATTAAAAATATTAGAAGGAACTGTTGTTAATGTACCACCAAAAGGAGGACGTAAACATCCAGATCAAAAATTTATTGAAGTTAATACTAAAGATATATTATTTATTGCAGGAGGAGCTTTTTCTGGAATTGAGAAACACATTGCTGATCGTTTAAAGAAACATGTAATTGGTTTTAAAAACGAAGATCAAAAAGAAGTAGAAAATCTTTTAGATGAAGTAAATGCTCAAGATTTAAAAAACTTTGGAATTATTCCTGAATTAATAGGAAGATTACCAGTTATAACATTTCTTAAACCTCTTGATAAAGAAGCAATGCGAGCAATTTTAACCGATCCTAAAAATGCTCTTATAAAACAATATACTAAACTTTTTGCTTTAGATGATAGAGAATTAGTCGTAACTGATGAAACGTTAAATAAAATCGTAGACAGAGCAAACGAATTAGGTCTTGGTGCTCGTGGTTTACGTGCTGTAACAGAAGAAATTTTTACAGATTTAATGTATAATATTAAAGATTTACCAAAAAAAGTTATAATATAATATTCTGAATTAGAAGTTTTTATTTATTTTTTTATATTTGTAACAAGAATTACGTCACCTTACCTAAACAATGTGTTGTAAATTCTGTAACTAAGCTAAAAAAACAACATTATTATGAAAAAGAATTTACTTGCTTTATTCGCATTAGGAGCTATATGTTCTAGTCTTAATGCACAAAATACTTTTATAAATGACGCTGTTATTGTAAAAGTAAATCCAAATACATTGTTTTATAACGGTGGTTCAGTAAATGTAAGCACTCCAACTTCAAATGTAAATGCAACAACTGAAAGAATTATCAATCAAGGTAATATTCAAATCAAAGGAGGGTTCACAAATACAAATAATACTGGTAAAAATTTTGTAAATAAATATACTAGTTCTTCTTCATATGGACAGTTGATTATTGAAAATGCATCTACAGTAACAGGTAATGTCGCTATAGAAAGATCAACACCTAGTACTACTAACAATGATGAATACGTAATAGCTCTTCCTTTCAAAGGTTCATCAGCTAGTAAAGTAATAAATTCTCTAACAGGATCTACGACATTATTTAAAGGAGAATGTGCAGTAAATGTAGATTGTGGAGCAAAAAAGAGATACGATCAAACCTTATTTGAGTGGGATGTTACAGAAACCGAGTATGATGCTGTACAAGATGCTACTATAACAAAACCTGGTATACGTTATTTGATGAGATTTAAAAATAGTGATAATGTTAGTTTAAATAATTTTGCTTCTGCAATAAATGGGTTATCAGGAAATTTTAATCTCGCAGCTATACCTAATAATAATGATGTAACTATAACATTAAAAAGTGGTTTAAAAGGAGGTAGTCAGACTTATAAATCTGGAAATTGGTCAAGTTGGAAAAATATGAGCAATAATTATGCAGAAAGTTATAATACATATTTAGGTAACAATAGTGGAACAACTTATGATAATAATCCAATATTTGGGAAAAATTTACATCGATTAGGTAATCCGTTTACTTCTAACTTAGACTTATCTGATGTTAGTACTGCAAATACTTGGATTAAATTTAAATTAACAAGTAATTCAGATTACACGACTAGTCCTACTCAAGGATTTAATTCAATTAGATTTAGAGTATACAAAATAGCAAATAATTTTACTATTAAAACTAATAATTCAGGAAATATAACTACAAGAACAACTCCTATTAGTGCATATTTATATCCTAATGGAAGTGGACAATATTTTTGGATTGGAAATCCCGATGCTTTATTAGTAAAACCTTATGAAACATTTCACATAGATTATTATCAATTTAAAACTGCAGATAATAATAGTGGTTTTGTTACAGATGCTAGAGTAAGCTTAACTCAAAGACAAAAAACATTTAATTACGGTTTTACAACTACTGGTACAGCAGGATCTCCTCCTAGTGCCCCATATTTATATAGCCGTTCATCGACAAACAACGAGCAAAATAGTTTATCATCTTTATTAAACAATGAAGAGTTAAAAGCTAAAGGTTTAGTTACTGATTTTGATTTCACTCAGTTGGAATTATTTTTAAGTGATACTGATGAAAATATTTTACAAGGAAATGCAGCATATTTAGCTAATTCAAATTTCATGGTAACTGGAAATGCACAAGTTCCTACATCTGGAAGAGTTGCAGTAGATAATCCTGTTTTCTTTTTTGAAGAAACTAAAGATGGTGAAGTTTTAACAAATGTTCAATCTTTATCTAATCATTTCAATTCTGAAGATTACATTGGTAAACCACTAGCTGTTGGATTTAACAACTTAATAGAAGGAAAAGAATATAGATTGAATCTTAATTTATATGAATATTCAATTTTAAATAGAGTAGAGAATTTAAACTTAGGAAAATATTATCTTTTAGATACTAAAACTAACAAAGTAGTAGATGTTAATGGAAATACTGAACTTACATTTGTATATGATGATAGTACAAATGAACGTTTTAAATTTTACTGGAATGAATCTCCTAAAACATTATCAACAGATGATATAAATAAAAATAATACTACTTATTTATATACAAATAATAACAAAGAACAGTATATCAGATTTGAACAATCAAATACAACAGCTGATATAAATATTTATGATTTAACTGGTCGTCAGATTTTTACCAAATCATCGATATCAACTAATACAGATTTTAAATTAGAATTTAATAACATACCTTCTGTTTATGTTGTAAAAATAACCTATAAAGATGGTAAAACTGTAACCAAGAAAACAATCAATAAATAAAACCCTGCTATGAAAAAACATTATTTTAAATTTTTAGTGCTCTTTATATTTTTTATAAATAGTAATGTATATGTTTACGCTCAATGTAATCCTGACTTTGAGATATGTGATGATAATACACCTCCAAATCCAGGTGATACAGGACCTGCAGATGGTACTGGTGGTAGAACTACACCGATAGATGATTATCTTCCTATATTGGTTGTTACAGCAATTATGATAGGTGGAGCAATTTCATACAAACAAAGAGAATTATTTAGAAAATAAATTCATATTTTTAAAACCTCAATCATTAGATTGAGGTTTTTTTATAACAAATAAATTATTCAATGAAAAATAAATTTATAATCCCATTAATTGTTTTGGGAAGTAGTGTTTTTGGTCAATTTTCTATTTCGGGTCAGATAGAAAATTATGCTAATAAACCTGTTTTAGTAAAGATTTTTGAAAATGCTGAAATAAAGTTAATTAAAAATATTAATACAGATAATCAAGGAAATTTTTCTGCAAATGTTCCAAAAGAATACAATGGAATTGTGCATGTAGATTTACCTAATGGACAAAATATTTCTTTATTATCTGACAATAAAAATCTTAAATTTAAAACTATTAATGGACAAGATTTATACAAAGAATTAAAAATTATTGAAGGTAACGCACAAAAAGAATATAATAATTCTTTAGAATCAAGAACTCTTAATGAAGTACAATCTCAAGTTTTTCCTTATTTAATGCAAATGTATAAACCTACAGATGAGTTTTATACGGCAATGATAAAAGAAGATAAACGTATTAATTCTATAAAAGAAAGTCAGAAGTTCTCTGAGTTAGTTACTTACATGAACAAATTAGGTGATTTAAAACAGAAAGCTAAATTAAAACTTAATGCAGAACTTGCCAATAATATAACAACTCATTTTGTTAACGATGATGAGAAATTAGAGCAATCTGGAATGTTTAATGATCTAGTTTTTGCTTATATAAATTCAAAATTAAGTATAGCTGAAAATCAAAATATTGAAACCAGTTTAATTAATGCTACAGAAGAAATTTTGAATAAAACAGATATTCAGACTACAAGAGGGCAAAATGTTTTGACTTCAATTTTAACTTTTGTCCCAGAAAAAGATTATCCAAATTTTCATAAAAAATACGTGGAGAAAGTAAATGGTTTAACGTGTAAATTAACAGATCAATTAAAAAAACGTATCGGACAAAGTAATGTAACTAAAGTTGGATCTAAAATTCCTAACATTACATTTGATAAAGATGTAAAAGGCAAAAAGAGTTTATACGATATTAAAGCTAATCAAAAATTAATTGTTTTTTGGGCTTCATGGTGTCCTGCATGTCAACAAGAAATGCCTTATATAAAAGAATTTTATAAAGACTTTAAAGCAAAAGGAGGCGAGATAGTTGCTATTTCTTTAGATTATGATCAAAGTGAATTTACTAAAGCTACAAAAGATCTTGCTTGGTATAATTACACTGACTTATTGAAGTGGGATTCTCCTATTGTTGAAGAATTTGGGATAGAGTCTACTCCTACTCTTCTTTTAGTTGACAAAGACAATAAATTGATTAAGAAGTTTAATCATATTTCGGAATTAGAAGCAAGTAAATAATTTTCAAAAGCTGTTTTATTATTGATAAAGCAGCTTTTTTATTTAAAAGAAATTAGAGGTTAGAAAGGCAAATTTCCGAAATGAAATAAAGAAAATTGTATCGAGAACTTAGACTAGAAAATCTATCAATCCTTACTTATTTTTGACACAAAATTCTAAACGAATTTCACTTTAAATAATGTATTTAAAGTAATTACAAAGCTATTTAATGTTATTTGTAAAATCTTTAACCTATTTTCTACCTGTCACGTTGAACTTGTCGAAACTTTATTATTATATAGAAGTTAATATTAATTTCGAAATTCAAATCTTTAAAGTCTAAATTGCGATAGCGATTGTAGCGGCATCCTTTTTACTTAAAATTATTAAAAATTTGAAGTAAAAAGATAGAGTGTAAAGCGCGCTTGATCGCCCAAAATAAAGCTCTATATTAAACTTTGACTATTCTTGTAGTGAATGATTAAGAAAATTCCTATCATGATTGTAAATCCCCACAAAGAGCTTCCTCCGTAACTAAAGAATGGTAAAGGAATTCCAACAGTTGGAAATAAACCAACAACCATAGCTATATTAATAAAGAAATGGAAAAATAATACAGACGATACGGCATAACCATAAAAACGGGCAAATCTACTTTTTTGTGCTTCTGATAAATAAAATAATCTTGCAACAAAGATTGCATAAACAATTACGAGAGATGCACTTCCGACAAATCCCCATTCTTCACCTACTGTAGTAAAAATATAATCTGTTTGTTGTTCTGGTACAAAACGTCCTTTTTTAATCGTTCCTTGATTATATCCTTTTCCATATAACTCTCCAGAGCCAATTGCTGTTTTAGCATATAATAAATTATATCCAGACGTATCTCTGTATTTTGCCTCTCCTTCATATAAAACCATTACACGTTCTTTTTGATGTTTTGGTAATTTTTCGAAAATTATTGGAGAAATAAAACTTATAGTTATTGTAAAGAATAATAAAATAATTGAAACTATGATACTAAAGCTAAAAATATTTGCTGTTAAACCAGATTGAGATTTAAACGGTGAATTATTTATTTCCTTTTGCTCCGTTAACTTTAAAATTAAAATTGGAATGATAGATATAAAAAAGCCTATTAAACCAAATAAAACGGTATTAAATAAAATTGGTTCCGAAAAGAACAAAGAACGCATTGGAAATAAATAACCAAATGATTCACGAGTATCTTCTGATAAATTTTGAACCGAATAGCAAGCGGTAATTAATACAATAAAAAATATAGATAATCCTACTAAAATACCATGCATTACATCTATTACATTTTGATTGTAATTAAATGATAAAATAGTTAATGCAATTGCTAAAATTGTAAACCCAAAAAATAATAAAACATAAAACGGAATTTGTACAATTGATATTAAAAATATGATTAATAGAATAATTGGTGCAATAATAATCCATGGATTTAATCCTTCTCTGTATAATGCAATACTTAAGGAGCAGAATATAATTACTGAACCTAAATCTGGTTGTAATAAAATTAAAACAACTGGTATTCCTATAATTATTAATATTTTACCAATAAAACTAAAGTCTTTAAGATTCGCATTAGAATGATTAATAAAATTAGCAATTAGCAATGCGGTTCCAATCTTAGCAAACTCGGCTGGTTGTAAGCTTAAAGGTCCAAATCTATACCAAGCTTTGGCTCCATTAATCTCTTTTCCAATTATTAAAACTCCAACGAGTAAAAGAATGGATATTATATAAATAACGGGACTATATATTTCGAAAAAATTACGATTATTACCACTTAAAATTATTAGAACTAAAACCATAAAAATACCTAAGCCAAACCAAATAACTTGTTTTAAACCAAGATCAGGGTTTACGCTATAGACATTCATAATTCCGAAGGCAGCAATTAAGAAACCTAAAATTAGAGTTGTCCAATCAATACCTTTTAATAATCTGCTTTGACTCATTTTTTAGTTTAGTTGAATCTTTTTTAATTGGTTCTATGTACAATCCTTTTCTTTTTAAATAATCTATCCACTGGCGATTATATTCACCTTGTAGATTTCCATTTTTCATTCTGTCCAATAATGCTGGACGCTTTATAGTATCTGTTATATATAATTCCGCTACTAAACTTGCCATTGGTCCTGCCCATGTTGTTCCCCAAGATCCATTTTCTACGATTGCAGCAATCGCAATTTTTGGTTTATCTGCAGGTGCAATTAATATAAACAATGAATGGTCTTGACCATGAGAATTTTGTGATGTTCCTGTTTTACCTAACTGAATAAATGAACTTGTTTCGAAACTTCTTGCTGTTCCCATTGTATATACATTTCTCATTCCTCTTAAAATAATATCGAAATGACTTGGATCAACCAACGTATTCTTCTTTACTATATAGGTAGAATCTGTTAATGGTTTTCCATCTATTTGATGTACAATATGTGGTGTATAAAAAAATCCTTTATTTGCAATAGCAGCAGTAAAGTTTGCCATTTGTAATGGAGTTGTATTAATATCTCCTTGTCCCATTCCATTAAAAATGATTCGATAAGGATTCCAAACCCCTTCACCAAAACGATCATTATAAAAATCTGCTGTAGGAATAAGTCCTTTACTACCAACAGGCAAATCTGTTCCCATAAATTTTCCTAGACCAAAGCTATTCATTATTGCCGCCCACTCATTCATACCAACACTGTAATCATTCGGGTCTTTTCTTACGATATCTCTGTAAGCTTCTGAGAAAAAGTTATTACATGACTTTCCTATTGCATGCTCTAAACCTTGAGGCGTATAATACATTCCACAGTGACAACCAATATGCATTCTTCCATATCTAAAACCATGTTTACATACATAGGTTGTTTGTTCTGTCATTGTTCCCATTTGTAAACCTGCTAAAGCAGTTACTACTTTAAAAGTAGATCCAGGAGGGTAAGTTCCTTGTAAAGCTCTATCAAAAGTTGGTTTAGAAATTGAATCATTAATTAAAGCATTTCTCAATTTAGAATTTAAGAAATCGCTTGGATTAATTGTTGGCGCAGATGCTAAAGCTAAAATTTCTCCATTATTAGGATCTAAAGCTACAATTGCCCCTCTTTTATTTTTTAGCATTTGTTCTGCTAATTCTTGTAAACGATAATCTATAGTAAGATTTACTGTTTTTCCGCTTTTTACTGGATGGTCATAATCTCCATTTTTATAGGGTCCAACAACATTCATTGTTCTATCTACAATCCAGTTTTTTACTCCCTTTTCTCCTCTTAAATCTTTCTCATAAGATTTTTCAACTCCACTAATACCAACCAAATCTCCTGGTTGATAATAATTAGAATCTGTTTTTATGTAAGATGGGTTTGCTTCGTTTATATAGCCCAATATATTTCCAGCAGTGCCAACCATGTATTTTCTTTCTGGTCGCTTAATTATACTAAAAGCTGGGTATAAATATAATTGCTCTTGCATACGAGCAAAATCTTCACGAGAGATATTCTTTAAAAAAGGATAAGGTGATAATTTTTTATAATCCTTAGCTGTTATTATTTTAGATATAATAGAATCGAATTGATTGGTTGAAATTCCAACCATTTTAGAAAATTTAGATCGATCAAAATCATTAATAAAAATACCAGAATCATCTATAATTTTAGAAGGCACAACATCTATTTCGTATGAATATGAATTACTTACTAATAGTTTTCCGTTTCTATCTAAAATATCTCCTCTATTAGGATAAATTATTTCTTGCTTGATTGATGTGTTAAAAGCATTTAAAGTGTATCGATCTGTAAACAATTGTAGATACGCCAAACGTCCTAAAAATAGAAAAACTATAAATAGAATTAGGACATAAACGATGAACAATTTTTTCATATTCCAACTTTATTTTTAAATAAGATTTTATAAATAAAGACAAACACAAGTGTTATCCCAGAATTAATCAATGCTCTTAGCAATGTTGGTGTTATACCTTCTAATTTAAAGTTTTCTAAGGTTAACAATATCAAATGATGTAAACAAGTTAGTATAGATAAATAGAAAATCCATTGTGCAAAACTTAATGAATGGAATGTAAAAAACTCCATTTCATATTCTTGTTTACCTGCCAATAATTTTATGATTGGATTTCTTATAAATGCTATTAAAGTTAATGCAAAAGCATGTATTCCTCCTGTGTATTCAAAAATATCAATCATTAATCCTAATAAGAATGCAAGAATTAATAATGCATACTTATTTTGATAAGGAGGATAAAAAAGTATAAAAACAATATAAATATATGGTTGATAACTTCCTAAAAAGTTAATGTGATTAAATACAAAAACTTGTAGTAAAGCGAAAATAATAATCTTAATTATATTGATTAAAAAATCTTTATTGAACATTCTGTCTATTTGTTATTGTATCTGATTTTTCTACACTTTTTATCTCTGCTTTGTTTAGGTTTGTTACAATATAACCATGAGACAAGTTACCAAAATCTTGTTTTAACTTAACTTGAATTGTTAATTCACCTGTAGCATCAATACCTTTACTAACAACTTTTCCAATTGTAATTCCTTCTGGAAAAACAGGAGACTTTCCGTCAGTTTCTATTGTATCACCTTTTTTAACTGAAATATATTTTGGAATTTCTAATAACTGAACAAAACGAGGATCTTTTCCGTCCCATTTAATTGTTCCGAAATATTTGTTTCCTTTTATTCTTGCATTAATACTAATATCTTTATTAAGTAAAGAAATTGCTCTAGAATAATTTTTTCCTGCAAATGTTACAATACCAATTACACCATTATTTGTAATAATACCATCTCCTTTTTCTATTCCATCATTTGTCCCTTTATTAATTGTTAAAAGGTTTTGAGTTTTTGTGATAGAGTTATTAACGATTTCTGATGGTATAAAAGAATAAGTTTGCTTTCCTCCTAAAGAATCTGTTGTGTAAAACTTTTTAGTTTTTGCATCTTTAATTCCTAAATGTACCAATTGTTCACGTAAGAAGGCATTTTCGTCCATCAAATCGTGATTTACACTTGGTAGATTTATATAATTCGTAACTTTTGCAATCTTACCATTAACATACCCTGTAAATGAAGTACTAGCAGAAGCCAAAATTGTTTCGTGATAAATATTTTTTTTAAAGACAAGAAACAATGCAATTAATTCTAAAAATAAAAAAATTAATAACATTCCATTTCTCCTAATGGCATTAAGAATATATTGCATTGGTCTTTAGGCTCTATTTCATTAAAAATGTGAATTTATCAATATTTTTAAGTGCTATTCCTGTTCCACGAACAACTGCACGTAATGGATCGTCTGCTAAGAAAACTGGTAAACCTGTTTTTTTAGAAATACGTTGATCTAATCCTCTTAACATAGCACCTCCACCTGCCATGTAAATACCAGTATTGTAAATATCAGCAGCTAATTCTGGTGGTGTTTGAGATAAAGTTTCCATCACTCCATCTTCTATTCTTAAAATAGATTTATCTAATGCACGAGCAATCTCACGATAATTAACCGTAATTTCTTTTGGTTTACCTGTAATTAAATCTCGTCCTTGTACTGGCATATCATCTGGAGCGTGTTCTAATTCTTCTACAGCAGAACCTACTTCAATTTTTACACGTTCAGCAGTTCTTTCTCCAATATATAAATTGTGATGAGTTCTTAAATAATAAGCAATATCATTTGTAAATACGTCACCCGCAATTTTTACAGATTTATCACAAACGATACCTCCCAAAGCAACAACAGCAATTTCTGTTGTACCTCCACCTATATCAATAATCATGTTACCTTTCGGCTGAGTGATGTCTATACCAACACCTATTGCAGCGGCCATTGGTTCGTAAATAAGACGAACATCTTTTGCATTTACTCTTGCACAAGAATCTTTAACGGCACGTTTTTCTACTTCTGTAATTCCAGAAGGAATACAAATTACCATTTTTAAAGAAGGAGAAAATAATTTACCTTGAATTCCTGGAATTTTTTTAATAAATTCTGTCAACATGAACTCTGAAGCTTCAAAGTCTGCTATAACTCCATCTTTCAATGGACGAATTGTTTTGATATCATCATGCGTTTTCCCTTGCATGTGTTTCGCTTGTTCTCCTACAGCAATAACTTTATTTGTTCTTCTATGGATAGCGACTATAGATGGGCTATCAACAACAACTTTATTATTATGAATTATTAAAGTATTCGCAGTCCCCAAGTCAATCGCAATTTCTTGCGTGAAAAAATCAAATAATCCCATGTCGATTATGTGTCAGTAATTATTAAAAAATGAATGTACAAAAGTAAATTAATTATAATTGATTATAAAAGAGTTTTCCTATTTTTTTATCAACTAAATATTCTACTAAATTAGTAAGAATTTAAGAAAAAAAAAGGGTTAATTAAAAATTAACCCTTTTTTAAGATTTTTTATTTGATTTGTATGTCGTACGGCATTCTTAGCTGTAAGCCTTTTTGCTCATTTAACATCTTTATTTCCTTGTAAATTCTAACCCCATCAGTCCCTAATTCCTTTGCTATAGTAGCTTCTGCATTTTTACCTTGTAAATTTTCCAAGAACTCTTCAAAGGAATCTTTACGTTTTGGATAGTTTACTGTAGAGTATTTATTTATTTTAGCTAATCTTGCTGCCTCTTTTATAGCATCATTCAATCCACCAAAGTCATCTACCAATCCTATTTGTTTTGCTTTTGTACCAGACCAAACTCTTCCTTCACCAATTTTATCAACTTGTTCAAAAGTCATTTTACGATTTTTTGCTACATGATTAACAAATTTCCCATAAGTTAACACAATAGATTTCTGCAATGTATTTTTTGCTGTTGCAGATAAAGGAGTTGTTAAAGACTTTAACTGATCAGCATTTGCATTAGTTTTAACTTCATCAAAATCTAATCCTACATTATTAAATAGTTTTTTAGCATTTGGTATCATCCCAAAAACACCAATAGAACCAGTTATTGTATTTGGTTGAGCATAAATTTTGTCAGAAGACTGTGCGATGTAGTAACCTCCAGAAGCTGCTACATCTCCAAAAGAAACAATAATTGGCATTTTTTCTTTAAGTTGCATTAACTCAAATAAAATTTCTTCAGAAGCATTTGCACTTCCTCCTGGTGAATTAACACGTAATACTAAAGCCTTTATTTTATCATCTTTAGCAATTTTTCTTATGGCTTCTATATATGTTTTAGATTGGATACCATCAAAACCGTTTCCTTCTGTAATTGTTCCAGATGCGTACAATATTGCTACTTTCTCTTTTTCTGATTCTGAAGATAATGTAGAAAAATAATCATCAATTTTTATTGTATGTTTTTCTAAAATTTCAAATTCACTTTCAGAATCTTTTTTTGTTAATTCTAATTTTTTGAATAACATCTTTTTATATTCATTTTCTTGAGCTAAAACATCATATATTTTATTCTCTTTTCCTAATTCTGGAATAAAAGCATATAAACTATCTGTAATTATATTGAAATTTTCTGAAGAAATTTTTCTAGAGGTTGTAATTGAAGTTTTCATGTTTCCCCATACATCATTTAATAGTTCACTTAATTGTAATCTATTTTCATCAGACATATTTGTTCTAAAAAATGGTTCTACAGCACTTTTAAACTGTCCATGACGTATAACCTGAAAATCTACACCATATTTATCTCCTGCATTTTTATAAAACATAACTTCTGAACTTAAACCTTGTAATAAGGTTCCTCCTAAAGGATTTTGATAAATTTTATCAGCCGTTGTATTTACGTAATAAGATAATTGACTTCCTGTATTTGAATAAGCATAAATAAACTTGCCTGATTTTTTAAAGTCAACTAAAGCATTTCTTATATCGGTTGCTTGCGTTGCTCCTCCTGAAAAATTATCTAATTGAAGACTAATTCCTTTTATATTATCATCTGTTTTAGCTTCTTTAATTGATTCTATTATATCTACTAAATAAAATTTTGGAGAATCAGAAAATTCAAATATTGAAGTTGAACGATCCATTTCACTTTCCATAATAACATCATCCAAAGAAATCTCCAATACTGAACCTTCTACCACCTTTGTTGAAGGAGTTGACAGTGCAGATATAAAGATTAAAACTATAAAAATTATTACGATTATACTAAACGTTAATAAATTACCTACTATAGTGGAGAATACTCTCCCGAAAAAGTTTTTCATTTTTAATTTATTATTACTTTTGCTTATATGTCGCAAAATAAAGTCATTTTGTTACTAGGAACAAACCTAGGAGACAAAAAAAATAATTTAATCTCTGCTAAAGAATCAATAAAGAGTGAAGTTGGAGAGATAACAAAAGAATCTAACATACTAGAAAACAAAGCTGAAGACTTCACAAGTAATAATTTATTTCTCAATCAAAAAATAGAAATTTTAACAGAATTAAATCCTTTTGAGCTTTTATATGCTATAAAAGGTATAGAGAATAAAATTGGAAGAATTTATTCAACACCTTTACAAAATGAAATTCATACAGATCGTCTAATAGATATCGATATTTTAATTTTTAATAAAATATCAATAAACTGTAAAAGACTAACAATCCCCCATAATCAGATACACACGAGAGAATTTGTTAAAAGTTTATATTTTTATTAAGTACCTAATAATTAGTAAATTATTTTTACTATCTTAGCATTTAAATAAATCTAACCTAATGAAAAAACTTTTATCCTTATTAATTTTGGGCACGACAATGTTTTCGTTTGCTCAAGATGATTATGAAAAAAAACCTTTTAATAATAGTAAAAAACTTTATAGTGATTGGTCTGTTTCTGCTTTTGGAGGTATGAATATGCTTCAAAATACTGACTTAGTATCATGGATGGGTGACTACATAACACCTGGATACGACTTCCAATTTCAAATTAACAAACAAATTTCTCATGCATTTGGTTTAAGTTTACAATACCAAATGGGAAAAACTAGACAAAAAACAACTGATATTTATGATAATACTCCTTGGCATCCATATAGAGGGACTGCTCATGGAAAAACTGAATACCATGGCGTTAGCTTATTATTAGATGTTAACGCTTCTAATTTATTGAGACGAGTTGACAACAATACACAATTCAGATGGGCTGTTCATTTATATGCTGGTGCTGGTTTTTTAGGCTATAAAGCTTCCCGAAATAATTTCATGAATTCTGGAAATGAATTTAGATTAATTACTGACCAAAAGATGGACCTGAAATCTTTTTACTCACAAGTCGGTTCTGGTATAAGATATAACTTAAATAAAAATTTTGATCTTGAATTACGTGTAATGTATGTAATGACAGGAGATGAAGAATTCGATGGTTCTGGTAAACCTGATTCGGAAGGTTTATACTCTACTGCAGCAGATGTAAACTACAGACGTAATGATAATATGATTACAGCATCGCTTGGTTTACACTATAAAATAGGTAAAAAAGATGATGCCTTGCAATGGGTTTCTCCTTTACAAGTATTAGCAAACGCTAAACCAGCTCCTCAAAATTTTGATTTTGATTGTGTAGATGAAGATAAAGATGGTGTTTGTGACCAATGGGATAAATGTTTAGGTACTCCAGAAGGTGTGCGTGTTGATGGCGCAGGATGTCCACTTGATTCGGATGGTGACGGTGTTCCAGATTCTGAAGATAAATGTCCTACAATTGCTGGACCTCCTACAAATGGTGGTTGTCCTGAAAAAATCTTAAGAATCTCTGGAGATGATATTGCAACTAAAATTAATACTTTATTAGAAGGAATTGAATTTGATTACAACTCTGACAAAATTAGAGAACAATCTTATGTAAAATTAAATAATGCTGTAGAAATTTTATTAGCTAATCCTGATAATAGATTTATTGTAGAAGGACATACTGATGCTGCAGGTAACGCTGATTACAATCAAAAATTATCTGAAAAAAGAGCTGCTTCAGTAGTTAGATACTTAGCAAACAAAGGAGTTGATGTAAGTAAATTATCTTCTGTTGGTAAAGGAAAAACTGACTTAAAATGGGCTGAATGTAACCCTGTTACTAATTGTCCAGCATGGAAAAATTTAGAAAACAGACGAGTTATCTTTAAAGAAGTTCAATAAAAAATAATAAGCATAAAAAAAGGCGGTAATAATTACCGCCTTTTTTATGCTTAATTTTTCCTAATTAAATAATATAACTTGATTTGGATTATTAGATATTTTATACAAAAAATATTTCAACATGTTTACAACCTCATCTGTTTGCTTTATAGGAATTAAAATATTATGAACCATTTCTAAGGATTTTACTTGTTGATGATATTCATAATAACCATATCCCATAAATTGATTATTCTCTATCAAATAAAATGATTTCTCTATTCCCTTTCTACCCTTATCGAGAATCAAAAAAGTTTCAGCAGGAAATTTAGTTAATGCTATAAAATCTTCCACTCTTTGATTATAATCCTCTTTAGGCTCTTCCTTTAAACAAGCTCCTTTACATTCATTAACCTTATATTTAAAACAAGAATTTTCAGACTTTATTCCAGAATTTACTTTTAAGCATAAGTTATAATCATGAATTACTTTTTCTAGAATTTCTTTTGCTTTATCTTTTGTCTTAAATTTTAATACAGCTTCTATTTTTCTATTTTTACCAATTTCTAATCTTGAATATCCTCTTTTAGACTCTAAAAAATATAATCCAAAAGGATAAGTTTTGTTCTCAATAACCTTATGATTATACATTGGTTGATTATTGAAAACTTCATTATTTTTTTTAATAGCAGCTAGAAATTCACTTCCTGTTTCTTCAAACTTAATTGACCTTGTATAACGTTTTAGCTTACTAGATCTTAATGTTTTTGAAGTAAAAATTTTATTAACAGACAACGCAATATTATTACTTTTACCAATATAAATTAATTGCATTTTACTATTATACAAATAATAAATCCCAACTTTATTTGGTAAACCTTCTAAAAGCTTCTGATATTTAGAGTGTGCTTTCTTTGGTAATGATAACCCTGTTTTTTTAGTAATAATTTTCTCAGAATCTTTGTCAAGAAGTAATTTAAATAAAGCTATTGTAGCTCTTGCATCACCAGAAGCTCTATGCCTATCTGTTACAATAATACCAAGAGATTCACATAATTTACCTAAAGAATATGATGGTAAACCTGGAATTAATTTTTCACTATACTCAAATGTATCAATCCATTCTTTTTCAAAATTATAACCTAATCGTTCAAACTCTTGTTTTAGCATTCTGTAATCAAACATTACATTATGCCCTACAAGTGTACAATTATCTGTAATTTCTACAATTCTTTTAGCTACTTCATGAAATTTTGGTGCAGATAGAACCATTTTATCTGTAATATGTGTAAGCTTTTGCACATAATGGTCAATCTTTTTTTCTGGATTCACTAATGAGATAAATTGATCAACAATTTCTTTTCCATCAAATTTGTAGATAGCAATCTCAATAATTGATTCCTCACCAACTTTTCCGCCGGTGGCTTCTATGTCTAAAATCGCGTACACTTATTTTTTTCCTTTTAAATAACCCGTCAACAATTTCATTATCCAATCTATTAATTTTCTAGTTGCAGTACGACTCATATCACGAACCATTCTGTTATCTGTCCAATCTTTTTCTTTTGGAGTATTTTTCCTTCTTGAAACTGTTTCTGATGTTGATTTTCCAATATTTTTATTAACTTCTTGATTTTCCGAATTTAATTTCGTTTCTAAAATATCTTTTGCAGATTCTTTATCAATCAATTCAACATATTTTTTTACTAAGTCAGAATTTCCTGTTATTGTATTTATTTCATCAGATGATAAAACATCCATTCTAGAATTTGGCGCTCGCATATGCGTAAAAGCTAAAGGTGTTGGAATTCCCTTTTCATCTAATGCCGTAATAAAAGCCTCTCCAATACCTAATTGAGTAATATCTTCATCAGCCTTATAATAAGTAGTAGTCGGATAATTCTCTATCGCTTTCTTTATTTCTTTTCTATCTTTCGCTGTAAATCCTCTTAATGCATGCTGAACTTTTAAACCTAACTGACTTAAAACTGCATCCGGAACATCTCCAGGAACTTGTGTTACAAAATATATCCCTACTCCTTTTGATCTAATTAATTTCACCATTGTTTCTATTTGATTTAACAAAGCTTTTGTTGCTTCTTTAAAAATCAAATGTGCTTCATCAATAAAAATAACCAGTTTTGGTTGATTTAAATCTCCTGCTTCAGGAAACTTACTATATATTTTATTTAATAAGCTCAACATAAAAGTTGAAAATAAATTAGGTTGATTTTGAATATCAACTAAACGTATAATATTGACAATTCCTTCTCCATCTTTTACTTTCAACAAATCGAGCACATCAAAACTTGGTTCTCCAAAAAATTTTGTTGCTCCTTGTTGCTCTAAAGCAACAATTTTTCTAAGTATTGCACCTAGAGATGCAGGGGATATTGTTCCGTAATTTTTATTTAATTCTGCTTTACCTTCATCAGAATCTGTAACATATTGTAAAACTTTACGAATATCTTCCAAATCGATTAAGGGTAAGTTTTTATCTTTTGAATATTTAAAAATTATTGAGATAATACTTTCTTGAGTTTCATTTAGTTCAAGAATTTTACTGAATAAAATTGGTCCAAAATCTTCAACAGTTGCTCTTAATTTTGCTCCTGGCTCATCTGAAATTGATAATAATTCGACATGAGAAGCCTTTGGATTAAATGGCAAATTTAAAGCTTGCATTCTCTCTATAGCATTTTTATCTTCGAGATTTGCAGAAGCTCCTATACCAGATAAATCTCCTTTAATATCCATTAATAAAGTTGGAACACCTTTTAAAGAAAGTTGTTCAGCAATAATTTGGAGAGATTTAGTCTTACCAGTTCCAGTTGCTCCGCCAATTAAACCATGACGGTTCATTGTTTTTAATGCAACAGAAATTTCTGCTTCTTCTACGATTTCTCCATTTAATTTTGCTTTTCCTAAAATAATTTTGTCATTTTTATAAGAATAGCGTTGTTGAATCTCTTGAATAAAACTTTCTTTTTGGCTCATTATAAATTAGATTAATTGAAAATAAATATAAGAAAATTTATTCTGAAATTTTATATTTAACTACAACAGGATAATGATCTGAAAATTTCTTTCTAATTATTGATGCTTCAACTGGTTTAAAATGCTTTGAATGGAACAAATAATCAATTCTAATTGGAAATTTAAATCCATGAAATGTCGTTGCTACACCTCTCCCTACTTTTATATAAGAATCTTCTAAATATCGATTAATCATTTCGTATTCATAAGAAAGTGGTGTAGAATTAAGATCTGATGCAAAAATAACTGGATGTCTAGAAGATGTTATATAAGGAATTATTGCTTTTATTTGCTTTTCATGCTTTTGCATTCCTTTTATCAACTTTACCTCAACTTTTTTACTTGTTTTACTTACTTGTTCTGTATTATCTGATTTTAGAATATCTTTTACTAATTCTTTCTCAATATACATGGGCTCTAAATAGACATTTATTACACGAATTGTATCATATCCTAAATCTATATCAGCATAAGCAGCACCTCCATTTAGTTCGGAATCATCTACTTTTATCTCTTTTGTCTGAATAATTGGATATTTACTATAGAATGATAGGAATCCATAAAATTCAGAATAATAATTTTTAAAGTCTTTATTAATCAGTTTTTTTTGTTGCCCTTCATAAGCCTCTTGTAAAAGCATAATATCGGCTTGATTGTTTATCAATAAATCCATTGTTCCTTCGTCTCTAAAACCATGTACATTGTATGTTAATATTGATAAATCTGCTTGTTTATCCTCTACTTTATTGGGTTGATAGATTGGATATGAAAGAAACATTGGATAAAATAATCCTAACGACAGAATTGAAATAACAATAAAATGTCTCCAACTAAAAAATATCCAATAAATAATGAATAGAATTACAAAAATAAATAAGATAGGATAACCTATTGATAAAAAGTTAAGATATGGAATTTCCGTTGGCGAAAAATACTTATTCAAGTAAACACCATAAGCAATCAACAAAAAAACGATGTTTATTGTTAAAACAAATCGATTAAAATAATTTAATTTAAACTTATTGATAATTCCCATTTACGTATTTATCTACCTTCTTTAAATAAAAAATCTTTTTCTTCTTTTGATAAACTCTCGTAACCTGAACGAGAAATTTTATCTAAAATTACATCTATTTTTTTTTGTTTTTCAACTTTTTGATGATTAAAATCGTAATCATTTTTCGGAACATTTGTTCTCTTATAATCGGATGAAGAATTTTTATATGTTTTAAATGTAGACCTTTCTTTTTTCTTTGTTATACTCCCTATTTTATAAAGAATTTTACCTAAGAAATCGTTTCCTTTTTCAAACTGTTTCATATAAAGATATCCAAAAATAGCACCTCCTAGATGAGAAATACTTCCTCCTGCATTTTGATTTGCAATAATATTATAAACATCAAATGCAATAAAAACGTAACCAACATACAATAAAGGAAAAGATGTTGGAATAAACATTAATCTTACTGGCATTTTTGGGTTATAAGAAATTAATCCAAAAAACACAGCATAAACAGCAGCCGACGCTCCAACTAATAAATGTGAATAGTTAAATACATTCTGAAATAATACAAAGAAAATTCCACCAAATATTCCACCAAATATGTAAAATGTAAATAGATTAATATCTCTAAATTGCTTTAGGAACATTTGTCCTACGAAATAGAGTAAAATCATATTCATTAATAAATGAAAAGGATTACCATGCAACCAAGAATAAGTTAATACTTGCCATGGTTTTAGTAACAATTCCTTTGACGAATAAAGTGCAAACAAATCGGTAGTTGATATAGTTGCATTTGCAATAGTTTTTAAAATAAAATCAACAATCAACAATGTAAAAAACACCATTACATTAATGTAGATTAGTTTTATAGCACTATTTCCGTATTTGTATTTTTGCTTTAAATCGTCTATTATATTATTTCCCATTTAATTTCTTCTGTATAAATTCTTTTTCCAATATCTTGACAATAAAAAGCCTATTAAACCACCACCTAAGTGAGCAAAATGTGCAATATTTCCAACATTTTTATACCCCATATAAAACTCTAATAATACCATGATAGGAATAAAATATTTAGCTTTTACAGGAACTGGAAAAAAGATTAGCATTAATTTTTCGTCTGGATACAAAACTGCAAATGCAATTAATAAACCATAAATAGCACCAGAGGCACCTACCATTGGTGTTCTAAAATCATTTATTAATTGTATTCCTTCTTGACTTGATCTAAAATCTTCTGGAGCATTAAATAATTGCCCTTGTAAATTTAATCGTGAATAATCGTATAAATCAGCTAAAGAAATACCCTGCGTTTGTATAACCTCTTTTAATTGTTCTATCTGAAAGTAATTTGTTAAATTAAATAATAAAAAACCTCCTACACCAGCAAGAAAATATAATGTTAAAAATTTCTTTGGTCCAAAAGTGTATTCTACAACAGAGCCAAACATCCACAATGCAAACATATTAAATATTATATGCGAAATTTGTGGAAAACTAGCATGCATGAACATATGCGTTAAAATTTGCCAGAATTTGAAATTTGGAGACTCTGGATAAAAAGCTCCTAAAATAACGCTTAAGTCTACTTGCCTTTGTGCAAAAACAAAAGTCGCAAAAAAGAATAAACCATTAATAATTAATAAATTCTTTGTAATTGGCGGTATAGATTGTCTCATCTTATTGTAATGTTTTTTTAATATCAGACGTATTCATTTGTACAAATACTGGACGTCCGTATGGCGTATAATTAGGATTAGGCAATTTTAGTAATTCTTCTACTAGCGTTTGCATTTGCTCTGCTTTTAAAGCCATTCCCTTTTTTACTGCCGCATTTTTTGCTAATATCTTAGCAAATGTATTATCTAACTCTAATTCTTCTTGATATTCTAATTCTTCAATAAAATCCATAAACACAGCAACAACATCTTCTTGTTGTACATCTACTGGAATAGCATTTATTTGGATAACTTCTTCTTCTAAAGAAATATCAAAACCAAAACTCATCAATTGTTGTTCCACATTGATTAATTTTTGACGATCATTAGGTGAAAGCTCTAATTCTATAGGGAAAAGCATTTGTTGTACTAAAGCATTTCCATTATTGGAATGAATAAATTTTTCGAATAATATTTTTTGATGCGCACGATGCTGATCTATAATTAATAATTCTCCTCTATACTCAACAACCAAGTATTGATTCATCCATTGAATAACCTCAAAAGTATCCTGAAAATCATCTGATTCAAATAACTGATGTGCATGATTATTTTCTATCTCTAACTCTACAGCATCATTATAAAAATCTAAATTAGCTTTAATATCAGATGGTTTTGGCGCTCTTGCTTGTTGATGCTCAAATGGATTAAAACTAGAATCTACAGTAATCTCTGGCATTTTAATTTCTGTATCTTCTTTTGCAGACGGAATAAATGCCCAGTTCGGATCTTGTTCAAAATCCAAAGAAGGTGTAATATTAAATTGTCCTAATGCATGTTTTACAGCAGCTCTTAAAATTGTAAAAATTAATGCCTCATCCTCAAACTTGATTTCTGTTTTAGTTGGGTGAATATTAATATCAATTTTAGATGGATCTATCTCTAAATACAGAAAATAAGAAGGACTATATCCTACTGGTAATAAACTCTCAAAAGCATCTACAATTGCATTATGCAAATATCCACTTCTGATATAGCGATCATTAACAAAGAAAAATTGTTCTCCTCTAGATTTCTTAGCTACGTCTGGTTTCCCTACAAAACCTTTTACTTTTACAATTTCAGTATCCTCTTCAACAGAAATGATTTGAGTATTTAATTTTTTTCCAAAAATTTGTGCAATACGTTGTTTTAAATTACCTGCCTTTAGATGATAAATTTCCGCATCATTATGATGTAAAAAGAAACTAATATTCTCATGCGCCATTGCGACACGCTGAAATTCATCTTGAATATGACGAAATTCTACTTGATTAGATTTTAAAAAATTTCTTCTTGCAGGAACATTATAAAAAAGATTTTTAACTGAAATAGAAGTTCCTACTGCACAAACAATAGGATCTTGATTGCGAACTTCTCCGCCTTCTATCACCAATTGTGTTCCTATCTCGTCTTCATCCTTTTTTGTTTTCGTTTCTACTTGTGCTACAGCCGCAATGGAAGCTAATGCTTCTCCACGAAAACCTTTTGTATGTATATTATATATATCTTCAGTTGTTCTAATCTTAGAAGTTGCATGACGTTCAAATGCCATTCGCACATCTGTAACGCTCATTCCAGAACCATTATCAATTACTTGTATAAGACTTCTTCCTGCATCTTTTACAATTATCTGAATAGAAGTTGCTCCAGAATCCACAGCATTTTCAATCAATTCTTTTATAACAGAAGCTGGTCTTTGCACCACTTCTCCTGCTGCAATTTGATTGGCTACATGATCTGGAAGTAATTGAATAATATCACTCATTTTTTTGTATAAATTGATTTAAATTTTGATCATTTTTTCGACCAAACTCTACAAATATACAAAGAAATCTCCCTTTTTTATATATCTAAACAGCGTGAAACTTATCAACAATTGTTAGAGTTTTAAGTTTTGAGTTATAAGTGATAAGTTTTAGTTACTTTTCAAAATCATTTTCACTTCATCAAATTTCTTGTCAATTTCTTTATTTGGTTTTTGAGTTATTAATGATACAACATAAATCATAACAAGAGACGAAATAAATCCTGGAATAATTTCATACCATTCTTTATAATCATGATTTACATAAACCCAAGCCAGCACAACAATTCCTCCAGTTAACATTCCTGCTAATGCACCTTGCCAAGTTGTTTTTTTCCAGAAAAGAGAAAATATAATTAGTGGACCAAAAGCTGAACCAAATCCAGCCCAAGCATTTCCAACTAAGTTTAAAATAGAATCGTTTGGTGTTAATGACAACAAAACAGCAATAATTGCTACAATTAATACAGATAGTCTACTTGCAATTAACAATTGTTTTTGAGAAGCTTTCTTGTTTAAGAATGCTTTGTAAATATCTTCTGTAAGTGAACTTGAAGTTACCAATAATTGAGATGAAATTGTACTCATTACAGCAGCTAAAATTGCTGATAATAAGAAGCCTCCAATTAATGGATGAAATAATATTCTCGAGAAATAAATAAAGATTGTTTCCGATTCCGTTTTTGAAGAATCGAACACAGCCATAGTTGTTGTGTCGAATTTAAGTAAATAAGCAATTCCTATTAGGCCAACTAATAAAGCACCTCCTACAGTAAAAATCATCCATGTAATACCTATTTTTCGTGCTTTCGTTAAATCAGAAACTTTATCAATCGCCATAAATCTAACTAAAATATGTGGTTGACCACAATACCCTAATCCCCATGCCATTAACGAGAGAATACTAATTGTAGTTGTTCCTTTAAACAAATCGAGATAATGATCTCCTTTTTGATTAATAATAGAAACTGTTTCTCCTACGCCTCCTATTTCATAAATTACGACAATAGGAACAATTACCAATGCTAAAACCATGATTGTTCCTTGAACAAAATCGGTTAAACTCACAGCTAAAAATCCTCCTAAAAAAGTATACAATACAACTACAAAACTTGTTACCCAAAGTCCAGTTGTGTAATCCATTCCAAAAGCAGATTCAAATAACTTACCTCCAGAAACCATTCCCGCCGAAGTATATAATGTAAAAAACACCAATATTAAAATAGATGAAACTATTCTTAATAAACGTGTTTTATCTTTAAATCTATTTTCGAAATAAACAGGTAACGTAATAGCATTTTGCGCAACCTCAGTATACATTCGTAATCGTGGTGCAACAAAAATATAATTAAGATAACAACCTAATGTTAATCCGATTGCTATCCAAGCACTCGAAAGTCCTGTAAAGTACATTGCTCCTGGTAATCCCATTAATAACCAGCCACTCATATCTGCGGCTCCTGCAGAAAGTGCTGTTACTGCGGCCCCCATTTTGCGTCCTCCAATTAAAAATTCTTCCGAATTACTTGTTGATTTTCTATAGGAATAAATTCCAATTCCAATCATTAAAGCCATATATAAGCCAATAGAGATGTATTCATAAATATTCATACTGGGTTGAATTTTTTATCTAAAATATAATTTTTAATCCACAATAAAAACATCGAAATTTATATTTTTAAAACATGTCTATGAATTTTCAACAAAATAATCTTCAATTCTCTACAAGCCCCTACTTGAAACAACATGAAAAGAATCCTGTTTGGTGGCAAAGCTGGAATGATGAAGTTTTAGAATATGCTAAAAGCACAAATAAACCTTTACTTATTTCAATTGGTTATTCAGCTTGTCATTGGTGTCATGTAATGGAACATGAATCTTTTGAAGATGATGAAGTTGCTAGAATTATGAACGAATATTTTGTTTGTATAAAAATTGATAGAGAAGAACGTCCCGACTTAGATGCTTTGTACATGAATGTGGTACAATTAATTCATCAATCGGGTGGTTGGCCTCTTAATGTTTTTGCTTTACCAGATGGTCGTCCATTTTATGGTGGAACCTATTTTCCAAAGCATCAATGGTTAGAATTATTAGAAAATATTAACCAAATGTTCCATCATCATCCAAATAAAACAACAGAATATGTAGATTCTATTGCCAATGGATTAACTAAAATTGAAACTATTGATTTAAAATCTATTACTGATTTTTCTAAAACAAAAATTGAAGAAACATTCGAATTTTGGCAACAACAATTTGATGACGAATGGGGAGGATTTAATCGTGCTCCAAAATTTATGTTACCAAATGCTTGGCAAACCATTTTAAGATATGGTATACAAACTAAGAATGAGAATTTTTTAATACAAACCAAAATAACATTAGACAGAATGGCTTTTGGAGGTCTTTACGACCAATTAAAAGGAGGATTTTCTCGTTATTCTGTTGATGCTTATTGGAAAGTTCCACATTTCGAAAAAATGCTTTACGACAATGGTCAATTACTTTCTTTGTATGCAAATGGTTTTAAAATTTTCGGTGAAAAAGAATATCAAACAGTAATAGAAGAAACTATTAATTGGTTAAAAGCGGAAATGCTGTCACCTGAGAATGCTTTTTACGCTGCAATTGATGCAGATTCTGAAGGTGTTGAAGGTAAATATTATGTTTGGAATTCGGAAGAATTGGAAACAATTTTAAAAGAGGATTTTCAATTATTTAAAAGCTATTATAATATTGATGGATTTGGACAATGGGAAGAGGAAAATAATATTCTTATTCGACTAACTGATAATGAAGACTTTTGTAATAAAAATGCTATTTCTTTAGAAGATTTACAATCTAAAATAAAAGAATGGAAAACGGAATTAAATGAAGTGAGAGAAAAACGTATAAAACCTCATCGTGATGAAAAAACTTTAACTTCTTGGAATGCTCTTTTAATTACGGGATTATGTGATTCTTATCAAGCCATAAATAATATTGAATATTTAGATTTAGCTAAAAATACCATGGATTTTATTTTAGAAAATCAATGGAATGGGGAAACTTTATTTAGAAATTACAAAGATAAACAAACAACAATTCCTGGTTTTTTAGACGACTATGCTTTAACAATAGAAGCTTTAATTAAGTTATTTGAAACAACAACCGAATTACATTATATAGAAACAGCTCAAGAGTTAACAGAAGAAGCTTATAATCAGTTTTACAACCATAAAAATAAAATGTTTGCTTACAAATCTCATTATGATACACCTTTGGTAAACGAAACATTTGAAATTTATGACAATGTTATTTCTTCTTCTAACTCTGTTATGGCAAATAATTTATTTCGATTAGGAAAAATTCTTCATCAAGAAAAATACATTGAGCAAGCAAAGCAAATGCTTTCCAATGTTCAGGAAAATATATTTGACCATCCAACAGGATTTGCTAATTGGATTAATTTATACTTAAATTTTAGTCATTCTTACAAAGAAATTGTGATTATTGGAAAAGATGCTAAAAAATATTTAGAGGAAATTCAGAAATATTTTATTCCAAATTCCGTTTTTGTTGCAACAGAAAAAGAACATTTAGAAATTACAAAAAATAGATTAGTAGAAGACAAAACATCTATTCATATTTGCGAGAATTATGCTTGTCAATTACCAGTTTATACAATTGAGGAAGCTTTAGAAAATATTTAATTATGACAAAAACACGTTGCGCTTGGGTTAATAAAGATCAGATTTATATTGATTACCATGATAATGAATGGGGAAAACCTATTTATGATGATAAAACTTTTTTCGAATTTTTAGTTTTAGAATCTTTTCAAGCTGGATTAAGTTGGTATACAATTTTAAAAAAGAGAGAAAATTTCAGAACTGCTTTTGCCAATTTTGATGTTGAAAAAGTTGCTAATTTCGATGAAAATAAAATTGAGGAATTATTGCAAAACGAAGGAATTATTCGTCATAGAGGAAAAATTGCAACAGCAATTAATAATGCAAAATTATTTATTGAAATTCAGAAAGAGCATGAATCTTTTTCCAATTTCATCTGGAAATATGTTCAAAACAAGCCTATTGTAAACAATTGGAATTCGATAAAAGAAGTTCCTGCAACAACTGAAATTTCTGATTTGATTGCAAAAGATTTAAAAAAACTAGGATTCAAGTTTTTTGGATCAACAACTATTTATGCTTTTATGCAAGCAACTGGAATGGTAAATGACCATACAACTGATTGTTTTTGTAGTTAAAAATTTTGTTTTTTTATAACTGTTAATTTTGCATCTTTGCGCAAATTTAGAACATGAAAATCGAATTAAAATATTGGATCGTTTTAGGTATTTTAGCACTTACTTGGGGAAGTTCTTTTATCTTGATAAAACAAGGATTAGTTTCTTATACTCCCTATCAGGTAGGAGCTTTACGCTTATCTATAGCTGGAGGAATTTTGGCATTTTGGGGTATTCCTAATTTATTTAAAATTCCAAAAGACAGATTAAAATATGTTGCTTTGGCTGGTTTTTTAGGAAACTTTGTTCCAATGTTTTTATTCCCGATAGCACAAACACGTGTTTCGAGTTCTATGGCAGGAATCTTAGATTCTCTTGTTCCATTATTTATTCTTTTTTTTGGTTCTTTATTTTTTAGAATAAAGGGAACTAAAAATCAAATAATAGGTGCTGTAATTGGTTTTTTAGGTGCTGTTCTTTTAATTAGCGGTGATGGTTTTTCGGGAGATAACAGTTTACTTCATTGTTTATTAATTGTTTTAGCAACTGCGTTGTACGGTTTAAATAGTTTAATTTTAACTCGCTATTTAAACGATGTTCCATCATTTCAATTATCATCTGCTTTGTTTACGATATGGCTCCCTCCTGCCGTAATTATTTTATTCTTCACTGGCTTTTTTCAAACTTTCGAAGGAACTCCAGAACAATTAAGAAGTTTAGGATTTGTAACAATTTTAGGTTTAGTTGGAACTGCTTTAGCTATGATTTTATTTTATAAATTAATACAAGTCACAGGTTCTATGTTCTCTTCTATGGTAACTTATTTAATGCCTATTGTTTCTGTTTTTTGGGGATTTTTAGTAGGAGAAAAAATTACTATTATGCACTTAATCGGATTTCTAATGATCTTATCTGGTGTTTATATGACGCAGAAGAAAGAGCGTAGTAAAAAGTTAGAGGTTAGAGGTTAGAGGTTATTTTCTGTCAGTTCGAGTGATTTTCGAAATGAAATGAAGAAAATTGTATCGAGAACTTAGACTAGAAAATCAATTAATCCTTACTGATTTATCGACACAAAATTATTCCCTGTCAGTTCTAAGTACTAGTATGCGATTCCGAAATAAATTCCTTTAGACATAAAATACTATAATTATTAATTCAATTTGTCATCCTGAATTTATTTCAGGAACACATTTTACTTTGCTAGATGTGATGTTGAAACGAGTTCAACATGACACTTGATGATTTAAACTAAATTTATCAGTAAACATATTTAGTTTTGTCATAGAATTCGGAATGACAACTAAATGTATAAATAACTTCTATGTGCTCTATACTTTTTTACTTTATAAAAAATCTATTTAGAAATATATGGTTTTAAATCCGAAGCTAACTTTTTGGTAAAAAAGTCTGCTCCTACATTATTCATGTGTGTAGTGTTATAAAAATATTTTTGTTGATGACTAATAGAATCATCAGAATAATCTAACAAAGGTAAATTGTATTTACTTAAAGTCTTTTTATAATTTGAAACTATTTCGTCTCTATTCAGCATATAATCTTGTCCTTTGTAAAATTCTGGAGCAATTGTAAAAATTAATTGAATATTTTGTTTTTTACATTTTTTAATTAGTTTTTCTAACAAAGCATATTCTTGCGAATCAAATTCAGCATTTTTCTTTTTCAATTTCTTCCAATTTACTTTCCATTCTCTGTTGTAAGATTTAAAACCATCTTCGCGGAAAAAGCCATCTTTTTCTAATATTTCTTTTTTTGCATTCGCAATTTGCTCTTTCCAATACGTTTGATTTCTATAACGATACAGTGGCAATATAAAATCCCAAATAGTAGTTTGTTTGTATTCTTTTAATGCTTCGTACAAATTAAAATTCCATAACATAAACGGCGCATATTGATTAGGCTGAAAAACTTCATCTATATGCGAAAAAGAAAATGTATCTAAATTCCAAATAATGGTTTTAGGTTTTGGATTATGTTTGAGATATAAATTGAAACGATAATACTGCATTTTGAATTTACTTCCGTTTAATCCAAAATTATACACAGTTTGTATTAATTCTGTTTCTAAAATTTGAGGATTAATATGAATAAATGCTCTAGAAGATCCAAAAACAGCCAAATCTACTTTTGTTTTTCCATTTCTTATCAATTCCCATTCTTGTACCTCTCCACTAAAAAGAGGCATTTTCTTTAACTGATTTGAATAATAAGAATCAACACAAATTAAAATGAAAAAAAGCGCTAAAAATGAAATGAAAAAATATTTTACAAATTTCATTTTCTCAACATTTCGATATGTGGGATATCATCTTCTAAATACTCTTCCGAAACCTGTTCAAATCCGAACGATTCGTAGAATTTTTTAAGGTAAAGTTGAGCTGATATACGTATAGTTGACGTTTGGTATTTATTTTCTATTACTTGAATTGAATTATTTATTAATTGGATTCCTAATCCCATTCCTCTAAATTTTGAATTAGAAATAACTCGACCAATAGATGGCTCATTTTCATACGAAAATCCTTTTGGTACAATACGAGAATAAGCTGCAACTTCATCATTTATTGTTGCCCAAAGATGCCCGCAAACAAAATCTTTTCCGTCTGCATCTTGATAAACACAATCTTGCTCAACAACAAAAACTTCATTCCTTAATTGAATAATTTTATATAGCTCTTGCGTCGTTAATTCATCAAAATTTTTATAATTCCAAATGATATTTTGTTCCATTTTAATCTAGTTTTGAATATTTTGCAATAATATTTTCGAATACTTTTTGAGGTAAAATATTTTTTAAGGTAACCGAAAATTTCTGCATCGATTTTCCGATATAATAATGTGGCTTCAACTTCTTTTGACTAATAATATTTTCGATTATTGGAATTAAATCTTCCGTTGGAGTTCCTAATCCAACTTCATGGTCAATATCAGCAACCATTGCATCAAACTTTTGTTGATAAAATTTAGATACAAAAGATTTTACTCTTCCTTCTGCAATATTTGTTTTTATATCACCAAAATTTAAAGTTGTTATTTCTATTCCTGTATTTCTATTTTCTAATCTTGCAGATTCTATTAATCGATCTATCATTGCTTTTGAAGCTGAATAGTAACCTCTGAATGGTAACCCATTATTACTAGCAATAGAAGAAACATTTAAAATATAACCTGAACCTTGGTTACGCATTACTGGCAAAACCTCTTGCATGGTATATATAGAACCATACACATTAACATCTAATAACTTTTCAATATCTTGTTTTGTTGCATCTTCTACAGCTCCCAACATTCCGATACCTGCATTGTTTATCAGAACATCTATTTTATGATTGGTTTCTGTAAAAATTTGATGAAAAGTTTGTTGTACATTTTCTTTACTCGAAACATCTGTCGGAATATGTTTAAATCTTTCTTGACCTTTTGCTGTTCTAGATAATCCGTAAACTTGATGTCCTTTATCATGAAAATAATTAGCCAATGTTAATCCTACTCCAGAAGATGAACCTGTAATTACAATAACTTTTGATTGCATAATGCGTAAAATTTGAAGACAAAACTACATAAACTAAAATAAATATTTAAGAATAAGTGTTTTTTTGAAAAGATAATGTGCGAAGTTTTTCTACATTTGTCTATTAATTATCAAATTAAAAAATTGAAACCAAAAACCAAAAAATATATCATTACGGGAATAAAGCTAACCATTAGTCTAGTTTTAATCTATTACATATTCTTCGTTAAATTACATATTTTTGATATTTTCAGTCATTATAAAAATGCTAATTGGTTGTACATTGCTATTGCAACGGTTCTTTATATCTTATCGCAAGCGCTTTCTGTTTTTAGATTAGATTATTATTTTAGAGATATTAATCTCGATTTATCTTATAAATCTAATGCTCGGCTTTATTTTTTAGGAATGTTTTATAACACATTTGTTCCTGGTGGAATTGGTGGAGATGCTTATAAAGTTTATGTACTTAATAAGAATTATAAAATAAGTTTAAAAGAAATTTCTCAAGCTGTATTTTTAGATAAAATTATTGGTTTGAGTGCGATGTTACTAATGATAGTATTTTTAATTTACCTATCTAATTTAACAGATTATCCGTGGGTACAATACGGATCATTAGCTGTTTCTATTGTAGGTTTTGTAGCTGTTCCATTTATTTTAGGATTAATATTTCGTGTACATAAACGCACATTCTACAATTCTATGATATATTCTATTGTATTACAATTAATACAAGTAGGTATGTTATATTTTGTTTTGGAAGCTTTAAATATTCGTCCAGAAAATTTTAATATTTATTTACTAATTTTCTTAGTTTCTGGAATCTTATCTATAATTTCTTTTAGTGGTTTTGGAATACGAGAAGCTGTATTTATGTATGCTGCTCATCGTTTTAATTTTGATGAAACTTTAGCAACAAGTGCAGCATTTATATTCTCTATCATTACAATTTCTATCTCTTTTATTGGTATTATTTATTTATTTAAAGGAGTAAAAATTGAAGAAAAGAAAAAAAGAACCAAAATTTCATTCTAATTTTGCAAAATTATTTATTTGAAATGAAAATAGTTAAGTTACGAATGTAAAATTTATTTTATTTTTTTCATTTTATCTATTTGGATTATTCAAAAACAACCCTATATTTGCAATCCAATTACGAAGGTCCCTTAGCTCAGTTGGTTCAGAGCACCTGCCTTACAAGCAGGGGGTCACTGGTTCGAATCCAGTAGGGACCACAAAAAGACAATAGAAAGTCTTTTAAACAAAATTCTAATTTCTCTGAAGGTCCCTTAGCTCAGCTGGTTCAGAGCACCTGCCTTACAAGCAGGGGGTCACTGGTTCGAATCCAGTAGGGACCACAAAAAAGACAATAGAAAGTCTTTTAAATAAAATTCTAATTTCTCTGAAGGTCCCTTAGCTCAGCTGGTTCAGAGCACCTGCCTTACAAGCAGGGGGTCACTGGTTCGAATCCAGTAGGGACCACAAAAACTCTTTACAAATTGTAAAGAGTTTTTTTTATGTCTTAATTTCTCGTAACATTATTTTAATTGTACTTTTTTAATGTACTTGCATATTGAGAAGGACTAATCTTTCTATGTTTTTTAAAATAGTTTGTTAGATGGCTTTCATCTGTAAAACCAAATTCATTTGCTATTTGTTTTATACTGTTCTCTTTTAGTTCTAATCTCTTTTCAATTAATTTGATTCTGTAATCATCAATATATTCTTTAAAAGACACTTCAAAATTCCTTTTAAAATAGCTACTAAAATAATTCTGAGCAATATTAAAATGACCAGCAATTGCTTTTATTCTTATTTTCTGAGGATTGTAAATATTCTGATTAATATAAGATATCATTCCATTAGTAGAAACACCATCACCTATGCTTAAATTATTTGCTTTTGCAGCCTCTTGTACTAAACCAAAGATAGATAGTATTTGAAAGAAAATAAGAGGAGAAAACGCAACATCACTTCTACTATTATATGACAAGATATTTTCTATTGTTTTTCTTAAAATAGATTTACATGGTTCATCAAAAACTAATTTCTCTTCTTTTAAAATTTGATTTTGCATGATATCTAATGGTGAATTTATAGAAAAACTATCTGGAGATAAATGTTTGTTATCTTGAAAATAAGCATCAGTAAATTTAATAAACACCAATTTAGATTTTTTATTAAATATAATATAATGGTTGTCTCCAGGAGAAAGTAAAAACAAATCTCCTACTTTATAATTAAATACATTATTATTTAAATAATGCTCTCCACTACCCTTTATCACATATACCATTTCATAGTATGTGTGGCTGTGTAATGGTAAGTCATACTGTTCTTTTTCCATTACATCTATAACCAATGTATCGAATTGTTTTCTTTTCATAAAGAAATGCTAATCTAATAAATTTACAATTTTTTATACATTTTATACAAGCTAAAACTATCTTAATTTTTAGAAATTTGTTAGGATTAAGTTTTATTGTATTTCAAAAAACACTTATAAATGAAAAAAAATCAACTCCTTTATTTCTTATTACGCCTACCTATTGCTATGTCATTATTAGGTCATGGTCTTGTGCGATTACCTAAACTCACCACATTTAGTAATTGGATGGTCGAAACAATGGAAAAATCTTTTCTCCCAAAAGTTTTAATAATTCCTTTTAGTTACGCTTTGCCAATTTTAGAAGCTATCATTGGGTTATTATTATTTATTGGTTTTAAAACAAAATATACAATTTACGGAGGTTTAGCTTTAATGAGTATTCTTATTCTCGGGAGTAGTTCTATTGAAAATTGGGGAGCTATAGAAGCACAATTATTACATAGTTTTTATCTTTTTGCACTACTCTATGTTTTAGAAAAAAATTCGTTTAAAATAAAAGAAATTTTATGAGAAAAATAATAACCTATTTCATCGTCTTACTATGTTATACGAGCAGTCTACTTTTGCTCAAGAAATTGTTTATGACAATGTATTATTAAATAAAATTAGAGTTGCGTCTCAATCCATAAGTGGAGAAAAAGCAAAAGAAGTCCGTTATACTATTTTTGCTGAAAGCCCTAGAACATTTAGTACAACTGTAGAAGGAGGAAATAATAGTCCATATATACAAGCACGAACTGCTTATCAATTAGTTTTTCCTAACTCGTTTATCATGATAGACGCAGGTATGGATGAAGAAGTTCATAATTTTTTTGGTAAAGGTGAAAAACAACCTTATTTCAAATCAAAAAATGATTCTGTACAATTAGCATTAAATCAAGCCAATAAAATAATTATTACGCATGAACATGGCGATCATATTGCTGGTGTTTTACGTTCTAACAATTACAAAAAATTAGCTGTAAAAACTATTTTAACTTATCAACAAATCAACACATTACTTCATCAACCACAAATGCCAGAATTGAAAATAGATTCTTCTCAAATAAAAGATTTTATTGCTGTAGATTTTTATGATATTCTTCCTGTTGCTTCTGGAGTTGTTTTAATTAAAGCGCCTGGTCATACTCCAGGTGAAATTATGGTTTATACTCAGTTAGAAAATGGAAAAGAATATATTTTTACAGGTGATGTTAGTTGGTCGTACATAGGAATAGATGAAAAGAAACAAAAGCCAAAAGATCAAATAAAACGAATTGGTGAAGATCCGAAAAAAATTCAATTTCAATTAGATTGGCTTAATTCTCTAGCAAAAGAAAATATTCAGCTTATTGTTAGTCATGATAATATAATTCAACCGACCTTAGTAAAAAAAGGAATTTTAAAAGAGGGATTACTTATAAAATAAAGCACAATGAAATTAAAAAAACAATTAAAATGGCTTATAATTATGTTAGTTGGTATAAATGGTTTTGCTCAAAAATATCATAGTGATAAATTAATTTCTGCGGCTTCTGTTGATCAATATAGAGCTATTGGAGTAAGTGTAAGTTCAGACAATAGATTATTTGTATCATTCCCAAAACAAGAAGAAAACTATCAGTATGGATTAACAGAAATAGTAAACGGAAAACGTATTCCTTATCCTAATGAAGAATGGAACAAACAAGGTGATGAAAAAGATCATTTTGTTAATGTACAAGATTTATATGTTGATGCGAATGACTTCTTATGGGTTTTAGATTCTAAACCTTCTCCTGCAAGTTCAATTTTTGGAGATAGTGGGAAAGCTACAGAAGGACAATTTAAATTGCTAAAAATAAATACGAAAACAAATCAAGTAGAACGTATTTATACATTTGATGATTTAGATAAAGCCAAATCAGGATTAAATGATATACGTGTAGATGTTAAAAAGAATGTTGCTTATTTTTCTGATCCAAGTCAAGCTGCAATTGTTGTTTTAGATTTAAAAACAGGAAAAACAAGAAAGGTCTTAGAAAAAACACCATACACATTAGCTGATGAATCTATTATTCTATCTTATGATGGTGTTGATATGCGAGATAAAAATGGAAAACCTTTTACTTCTAATGTAAATGGAATTGCTTTAACGCATGATTTTAAATACTTCTATTTTAAACCGATTAATAAAACTAATTTATATAGAATAGAAACAAAGTATTTAATAGATACAACTCTATCTAAACAGGATCTAGAAAAGAAAGTTGAAGACATGGGGAATGTTGGCATTACACATGGATTAATTGCAGATAAAAAAGGAAATATCTACTTAACTACTTCTTTAGATTATACCATAAAATACATAACACCAGAAGGAAAATTACATACGCTGGTACAAGATTCTCGTTTGTTATGGCCAGATTCTTTAGGGATTGGAACAGATGGATATTTATATTTTTCTTGTGCACAATTACAGCGAGATGCAAAATGGAACAATGGAGTAAATAAAGAAGAGCATCCATTTCAGATATTTAAAATAAAATTACCATAATCTCATATAAATGAAAAAAATTATTCAGTTAGCAGTTTTCTCTATTTTGGGTTTAGCTACTTATACACAAGCGCAAACAAATAGACCTGTTTTAGACATTATGCTTACCAATTACGAGTATCCCTATCAAGTACATTATCTAAACCTAAAAAGTCAAACAGATGATTTAAAAATGGCTTATATGGATATTAAACCAACTAAAACAAATGGAAAAACAGTTGTTTTATTACATGGTAAAAATTTTAATGGAGCTTATTGGAAAACAACAATAGAAGCATTAACAAAAGAAGGTTACCGAGTAGTTGTACCAGATCAGATTGGTTTTGGAAAATCATCTAAACCTACAGATTATCAATACTCATTTCAACAACTGGCACAAAACACAAAAACAATCCTAGACGAGCTAAAAATAAATAAAGTTTATTTACTTGGACACTCTATGGGCGGAATGGTTGCAACGAGATTTTCTTTAATGTTTCCTGAAACAGTTGAAAAATTAATTTTAGAAAATCCTATCGGTTTAGAGGATTGGAAGCTTGTTGCTCCATACACATCTATTGATAAAAATTATGAAACCGAATTAAAAGCTGATTACGAAACAACTAAAAAATATCAAGCTGGTTTTTATTATGATAATAAATGGAAAGCTGAATATGATGAATGGGTTTATTTATTAACAGGCTGGACTAAATCTCCAGATTATCCTAAAGTAGCTTTAGTGAATGCAAAAACTTCTGACATGGTTTTTACGCAACCAGTTGTTTATGAATTCGAAAAATTAAATGTTCCAACTTTATTAATTATAGGAACAAGAGATCGTACTGCAATAGGAAAAGCAGCCGTAAAAGATCCTGTCGTTGCAGAAAAAATGGGGCGCTATGATTTATTAGGTAAAGTAACTCAGAAAAAAATAAAAGGATCTGAGTTAGTTGAGATAGAAAATACTGGGCATTTACCACATATCGAGGTTTTTGAAAAGTTCATTACACCTCTAAAATCATTTCTAAAAAAATAAAATTTAAAAAAATGAATAAAAGAATTATTAAAAATACAGATTTAGAGATTGCTCCAATTAATTTTGGAGGAAACGTTTTTGGTTGGACATTAGATGAAAAACAATCATTTGATATATTAGATCAATTTACAGAAGCTGGTTTTAATTTTATCGATACTGCAGATACTTATGCTTGGTGGGTAAATGGTACTGGCGGACAATCTGAAGCTATTATTGGAAAGTGGTTAAAAGAAAGAAAAAATAGAGAAAGCGTAGTTATTGCAACAAAAGTTGGATCTGAAACAAAAGAGCATGGTTTTGATGTAAGTAAAAAACATATTTTAAAATCTGTTGACGAATCTTTACAACGTTTAGGAACTGATTATATCGATTTATATTATACACATTTTGATGATAACGTTACGCCTATAGAAGAAACTCTTTCTGCTTATGATGAAATTGTAAAAGCAGGAAAAATTCGTTACATAGCAGCTTCTAATGTATCTCCTGAACGTTTAATTGAATCTTTTGAAGTTGCAGAAAAAAATAATTTTCCTAAATATGTTGCGCTTCAACCACATTACAATTTAGTAGAGAGAGAAAACTTTGAAACTAAATATGCTTCTTTAGTGGATAAATATGATTTAAGTGTTTTTCCTTATTGGTCTTTAGCTGCTGGTTTTTTAACTGGAAAATACAAAACAGATGCTGATTTTGAAAAAACAACCAGAGGTGCTGGTATCAAAAAGTATTTTGATGAAAAAGGAAAGAATGTTTTAACAGTTTTAGAAACAATTGCAGATAAACATAACTCTGCTCCTGCTACAGTTTCTTTAGCTTGGTTATTAGCTAACCCTTTAATCACTGCTCCTATTGTTAGTGCTACAAGCCAAAATCAATTAAAAACATTATTTGATGCTCCTCAACTAGAGTTAGATCAAGAAGATTTAGAATTATTGAATAGAGTAAGTAAATAATTAGTTTAAGTCTAGTATGTCTTCCTTGTCAAATTGAGCTTGTCGAAATGTTGTTTCAGGATCTCATCAATACTTATAAGATGTGAAGCTGAAATGAATTCAGCTTGACAAACAGTGAATATATAAAATATGCTTCGACAGGCTCAGCATGACAAACTGAATTAATAAAAATTTAGTCCTTTAAAAAAGTTTAAACAACTTTAGTAAAAAATAAAAATCGCCTCAATTTAAATTGAGGCGATTTTTTTAAAATTTTAATCTTGTACCATTTTCAGTTGTAAAAGCTTTTTTTCTAAAAAGAAATAAACTTAATCCTCCTACAAATATTGCTGAATCTGCTATATTAAATACGGGCTGAAAAAACTTATAATGTTGCCCTCCTACAATCGGAATCCACGAAGGCCAATCAAATTCTACAATTGGGAAATAAAGCATATCAACTACACATCCTGTAAAGAATGACGAATAGCCAGAGAAATCTGCTTTTGCTACTCCGTGATAACCAACCCAATCTTGAAACATTTCATTGTACGTTGTTCCTTTATCGAAGATTACACCGTAAAAAATTCCATCTAATACATTTCCTATTGCTCCTGCTAAAACAAGTGCTATTGGTATAATGAAGAAGTTATTTTTTAGTTTTTTTGACCAAGCATTAATATAATAGATAATCATTCCTATTAAAACTATTCGTAGAAGTGATAAAATTATTTTTCCAGTTTCACCTCCGAAATGCATTCCATAAGCCATTCCTGGGTTTTCTACGAAAGCTATTTTAAACCATCCTAAAACATCTACATCTTCTCCTAAAAAGAAATTTGTTTTGACATAAATTTTAGATATCTGATCTATAATTAGAACCAAAATGGTAATTAATGCTACTTTTTTCAAAAATTGTTTTTTAGCGTTGCATGTTTTTAGCTTCAATACTTAATGTAGCATGAGGAACTAATTTCAAGCGTTCTTTATTAATTAATTTTCCTGTCACACGGCAAATACCGTATGTTTTATTTTCAATGCGAATAAGTGCATTTTTCAGATCTCTTACAAATTTATCTTGACGAGCAGCTAATTGTGCATTTTGTTCTTTTGACATTGTTTCAGAACCTTCTTCAAATGCTTTAAATGTTGGAGACGTATCATCTGTTCCATTATTACTATCATTTGTATAAGCTTCTTTTAATAATTCATAATCTCTAACAGCTTGTGTTAATTTTTCTTGAATTAATGCTTTAAATTCTTCTAACTCTGAATCAGAGTATCTTACTTTTTCTTCTGTTGTTGCCATACGGTTACAATTTAGTAATCGAAATTTGTGTTAAAATCCCATTGATTTCAATTTCCGTACCATTTTTTACGTCATCTTGTAGGACAAGATCTTGCGCTAATGTTTCAGAACAAATGTAATCTTTGTTTTCCCTAACCGCATTTACGATTGATTCATCATTCTTTAAGTTTAGTATAATTTTGTCAGTCACTTCTAGTCCAGACTCTTTACGTAGATTCTGAATTCTATTTACTAATTCGCGTGCAACTCCCTCATTTATCAACTCGTTAGTTAAATTTAAATCAAGTGCAACAGTTAAATTAGAATTAGATGCTACAGTCCATCCTGGAATATCTTTTGTAGCAATTTCAAAATCTTCTAAATTTAAAGTTAATGTTTTGTTGTCAATTAACAAATCTATTTCACCTGTTTGTTCCAATTTAACAATTTGTTCATCCGTTATTTGTGCTGTTGCGGCAGAAATAGCCTTCATTTCTTTACCATATTTAGGCCCTAACGTCTTGAAATTAGGCTTAATAGATTTTACTAAAAGATTTGAAGCTTCTTCATTTGTTAATAATTGAATTTCTTTAACATTAACTTCTTGCTTTAACAATTCTGAAACAGCTTCTAATTTAGCTTTCATTGAATCGTTTAAAACAGGAATCATTACTTTTTGTAATGGTTGACGTACTTTATTATCACTTAATTTACGAAGAGATAGGATCATACTCGTAGCTGTTTGTGCTAAATGAGTTTGTTCTTCTAATTCCGTTTTAATTAATGACTCATCTACTAATGGAAAGTCTGCTAAATGCACAGATTCTGCTGCATTTCTTCCTGTAGCTTCATTTAAATCTTTATATAAACGATCCATGAAAAATGGTGCTATTGGCGAACCTAAAATAGCAACTGTTTCTAAAACTTTATATAATGTTTGGTAAGCTGCAATTTTATCTTTCGAATAATCTCCTTTCCAGAAACGTCTTCTTGATAAACGCACATGCCAGTTAGATAAATTATCTATTACAAATTCTTGAATTGCACGAGCAGCTTTTGTTGGTTCATAATCTGATAAAAAGGCATCAACTTTTTTAGTTAAAGTATTTAATTCAGAAATAATCCATTGATCTAACTCCGCTCTTTCACTTACTGGTATTTCTTCTTCGTTAAATGTAAATCCATCTACATTTGCATATAAAGCGAAGAAAGAATAAGTATTGTATAATGTACCAAAGAATTTACGACGAACTTCATCTACTCCAGCAATATCAAATTTTAAATTTTCCCATGGTTGTGCATTGGCAATCATGTACCAACGTGTTGCATCTGGGCCATAAGTTTCTAAAGTATCAAAGGGATCTACAGCATTACCTAAACGTTTAGACATTTTTTGTCCATTCTTGTCTAATACTAATCCGTTAGACATTACATTTTTATATGCTTTAGAATCAAAAACTAATGCTCCAATTGCATGTAATGTATAAAACCAACCACGTGTTTGATCTACTCCTTCTGCAATAAAATCTGCAGGATACATTGTTCCATTATCTATTAATTCTTTATTCTCGAAAGGATAATGAACTTGTGCATATGGCATAGCTCCAGAATCAAACCAAACATCAATTAAATCTGCCTCACGTTTCATTGGTTTACCAGAAGCTGAAACTAATATAATTTCATCAACAACATTTTTATGTAAATCAATTAAATCATAGTTCTCCTCAGACATATTTCCAATCTCAAAATTTTGGAATGGATTTGTTTTCTGAACTCCAGCAGCAATAGATTTCTCAATCTCAGCAACCAATTCTTCTACAGAACCAATGATAATTTCTTCATCGCCTTCATCTGTTCTCCATATTGGTAAAGGAATTCCCCAATAACGAGAACGAGATAAATTCCAATCATTTGCGTTTTCTAACCAATTTCCAAAACGACCTTCTCCAGTTGCTTTTGGTTTCCAATTAATCTCTTTGTTCAATTGTACCATACGCTCTTTTACGTCTGTTACTTTAATGAACCAAGAATCTAATGGATAATATAAAATTGGTTTATCTGTTCTCCAACAATGTGGATAACTGTGTTTATATTTTTCTACTTTGAAAGCTTGATTGCGCTCTTTTAATAAAATTGCAATCTCTACATCTACTGATTTCTCAGGTGCTGTACCATCATCGTAGTATTCATTCTTCACATATTTACCTCCGAAACCTTCTGGTAAAGATGTTACAAAGCGACCTTGTAAATCTACTAAAGGAACTGCATTCCCGTTAGCATCTAAAACTAACAATGGTGGAACACCAGCATCTTTTGCAACACGCGCATCATCCGCTCCAAAAGTTGGTGCTGTATGTACAATACCAGTACCATCTTCTGTTGTTACGAAATCTCCAGGAATTACTTGGAAAGCATTTTCTGTATCCTCAATTGGTAAAGCCCAAGGTAATAATTGCTCGTATCTAGCACCTACTAAATCTTGACCTTTGTATTCACCTACAATTCTGTAAGGAATTTGTTTATTTCCTGCTGCATAAACTTTAAAATCTTCTTCCGTTTCTGCTAAGAAATATGGTTTTGTAAATTGTTTTGAAACCAATGGTTTTCCTAAGACAACACGAATTGGCTCAAAAGTATATTGATTAAAAGTTTCAACAACTACATAATCTATTTTTGGTCCTACAGTTAAAGCAGTATTAGATGGTAAAGTCCAAGGAGTAGTTGTCCAAGCTAAGAAATAAGTATCTCCATCAAAATCTTTAAATAATTCTGACGATTCTTTCTTCACTTTAAATTGAGCAACTATTGTTGTATCTGTAACATCTTGATAAGTTCCTGGTTGATTTAACTCATGAGAAGATAAACCAGTTCCTGCCTTAGGAGAATAAGGTTGTATTGTATAACCTTTGTACAATAAATCTTTGTTGTAGATTTGTTTTAACAACCACCAAACAGATTCCATGTATTTTGGTTTATAAGTGATATATGGATCATTCATATCCACCCAATATCCCATTTTCTCAGTTAAATCATTCCATAAATCTGTGTAACGCATAACAGTGCGTTTACAAGCTTCATTATATTCTTCAACCGAAATTTTAGTCCCAATATCTTCTTTTGTTATTCCTAATTCTTTTTCAGTTCCTAATTCTACAGGTAAACCGTGCGTATCCCAACCAGCTTTACGAAAAACTTGTTTTCCTTTTAATGTTTGGAAACGACAAAATATATCTTTTATAGAACGTGCTAAAACATGGTGAATTCCAGGCTTCCCGTTTGCAGAAGGTGGTCCTTCGTAAAAAACATATGAATCTTTTCCTTCACGAGATGTGATACTTTTCTCGAAAACGTTATTTTGTTTCCAATCTTCCAAAGTTTCTTTTGAAACTTGTACCAAATCTAAATGCTTATATTCTTTAAACTTTTTTGCCATCGAATTCTTCTTTATTTCTTCTAAATCAAGGAGTGCGAATATACGTAAATTTTAGATAATTTTATAGCGATTAATAGGAAAATCATATTAATAATTCCTTAATTTTATAGCGAGGTAAAAAGATTTCTATTTTAAAGAGATTTCTATTTTCATCAATCTAAAATTTATAAAGAAAACCACATGAATAAATTCTTAAAATATTGTTTTTTTTCTGTTACAATTTTATTTTTAGCAAGTTGTAGTAAAACGGAAGATTATACCATTTTGATTCCGACAGATGCAGACTTTGTCGCTTTAATTAATCCAAAATCTATTGCAGAAAAAGGAAATTTTAAAGAATTAGAACAATATAAAGTCTTTCAATTAGCAGAAAGTGAAATCAAAAATCAAAATCCTGAGATTAAAGAATTAGTTGAATCTATTAAAGAAAATCCTACATCTGCTGGTGTTGATATTATAAGCCCAATTTATATTTTTGGTCAGAAAATAAATGGAAAAAACATGGTTGCTTTAGCCGCAAATATGCGTGATAAATCTCAATTTGAAAACCATTTAAAAACGATTTACAAAGGCTTATATAAAAAAGAAATTTCTTTTGAAAATAACAATGGATTTACAACAATCTCTGGTGTTAATAAACCATTCGTAGCTTGGAATAAATCACAATTTTTGGTTATTGCTTCTGAATTTGGTGTTGGAGAAAAATCGATTAAAGAATATTTTACTAAAATTATCAGTGATAAACATTCCTTAGCGAAAGAAAATAACAGCTTCTCTGATTTTGTAAAAACTTCTCAGGATTTCAACATTTGGTATACCGGGAATTTTTTAAAGAATTTTTCTAAATCAAAAGAAGAGAAAACTAAGAATTTAGATTTCACAAAAAGTTCTTGGGTAAACTCTCTTTCTTTTACATCTGATGGAATTAATTTCACTCAAAAATTTCATCCAGATGCTGCTACTAAAGTAGAGTTACAAAAACGCCCTATGTGGAAGTCAAGAATAAACACAGACTTTTTTAAATATTTCCCCGCACAAAGTTATGCAAATGTTGGTTTAGGAATTTATCCTTCTAATGCACGTTATATTTTTGAAGATCAAAATATTTTTACTGAATTCTTAGAGCAATACGAAATAGATTTAGCCAAATTAGAACAGAGTTTCGAGGGTGAAGCTTTATTGAGTATTTATGATTTTGAAATTGGTCGAAAATTTAATCCGAATGATTTCTTCGGTAAAAAAGATGACTTTATCAAGCAAGCAGTCTATCCTCAATTTATATTAGCAGGAAAGATGAAAAATCGTACTTTTTTTGATGAATTTATAAAAACGCATCAAGAAAATATAAAAGAAGTTGGGAGTTATTATTTATTACCAATTTCTACAAACATGAATTTATATTTAGCTTATAAAAATAATTTAATGTTTGTTACTAACAATCTTATCTCGATGAATCAATATTTAAACAATCATGTAAAAGAAAAGAATTTTGTTACATCGAGATTCTCAAACAACGCTAGAAATCCTATGTTTGGATATGTTAATTTAAACTTTGAGCAATATCCAGAACAAGTACAAGAATATATTTATCAACGTATCCCATTTGGAAATACAAAAGAAGTTCAAACAATTTTATCAAATTTTGATTATATAGATTATCGTGTTACCAATGAATATACTAAAACTGGAAAAATTCACATGAAAAAAACTAATAAAAACAGTTTAGAAGTTTTATTACTACTTTTAGATGAAGCTTATTCATTATTTTTCTCACAATCTCAACAACAAAATGGAAATTAGAATTGATCAACTTGTTCCTCATCCACTTAAAGAATTTGGATTTGAAGAATCGGAAATTTGGAAGAATAATTATACTTTTTCTAGTGGAAAAATTTACCAAATTATTGCACACTCTGGTGTAGGAAAATCTACTTTGATTAACATTTTATATGGTGATAGAAAAGATTATGATGGAAATGTTTTTTTTGATAATCAAAATATCAATCAATTTAATTTATCCGATTGGACAAAAGTTAGACGTAGTAAATTAGCTTATGTTTTTCAAGGATTGCATTTATTTGAGGAATTAACATTAATGGAAAATATTCAGTTAAAAAATAGTTTAACTCAACATCAGTCAGAAAATCAGATTATAGATTGGATAGATAAAGTTGGATTAAAAAATCATCTGCATCAAAAAGCAGTTCATCTTTCTTATGGACAGAGACAACGAATTGCTGTAATTAGAGCTTTATGTCAACCTTTTGATTTTTTACTTTTAGATGAACCTTTTAGTCATTTAGACAAAGAAAATCAGACGCTGTTATTAGATTTAATTACTGAAGAAGCTTACAAAAAAAATGCTGGTATTTTATTTACTAGTTTACACGAAATTCATGATAAAAGATTAGAAAATGTCATTAAACTCTAATAAGCTCATCGAAAAATTAGTTCGTAAAAACTTGAGTACTTTACGAATTATCACATTTTGTTTTTTCTCTATTATAGGATTTTTTATTTTACTATTATCTAGTATAATTTATTTAGATTATGCAAAGAACTTTGGTGAAGACAGTTCTGTTTGGAAAGCAAATTATGTTGTTTTAAATAAAAAAATATCTTCTTTACAAACCTTAACAGGACAAAAACCTACATTTAGTGAAGATGAAATAGAGGAATTAAAATCTCAATCTTTTGTAGACAAAGTAGGAACATTTAAAAGCAGTCAGTTTCCTGTAAAATTACAAGTTGGTGGTATTGCTGGGATTCGTGGATTTTCTACAGATTTATTTTTTGAATCTGTACCAGAAGATTTTATTGAAGTTAATGAAGCAGATTGGAAATGGCAAGAAGGACAAGATTTTATCCCGATTATTATTCCAAAAAGTTATCTTAATTTATACAATTTTGGTTTTGCTACAAGCCAAGGTTTGCCACAAGTTTCAGAAAGTTTATTTACAAAAATTCCATTTCAGTTAGTCATAGGAAGAGGCGAAAATCAAAAAATTTATCAAGCTAGAATTGTCGATTTTACAACGAAGATTAACACGATTTTAGTTCCTGAAAATTTCTTGCAATGGGCAAACAAAACATATGCAAATAAAGAAAATACAGAACCATCTCGTATTGTTGTTGAAACAAAATCGCAAAGTGATGAGAATGCTATTACTTATTTTGAGCAACAAAATTTTGACATTAATAAAGATGAACTTAAAAATAATGAATTAACGTATTATTTAAAGTTAGCCTTTTCGTTAGTTCTATTCATCGGATTAATTATCGTTTTTGCAGCAATTTGGTTAATGATTATTAATTTTCAGTTGATGATAGAAAAGAATAAAAACAAAACAAAAGATTTGTTTTTAATTGGTTATAATATTCATCAATTATCTCGACCATATTTAAAATTTGCACTAATTTTTATGCTCATTAGTTATCTAATTGCAATTCCTATTGTTTATTACATTTTAAAAATGATAGAAGAAAAAATAGGAAAATTTATGGCAATTGGGAATTCTCATATTTGGCAAGTGATTGGTTGTGGATTTATTGTGGTCTTCATTTTATTTTTTATTAATAAAATAATTCTGAATCAATCCATTAAAAAGATTGCTTTAAAAGATTAAAATATAAAAGGCTTCTTAGAGTATTCTCAGAAGCCTTTTTTATCGTTTATATTTTTCTAAAAAGAATAACCAACGCCAATAGAAAATGAATGATTTTTAATACTTGCTTTTGTTTCTCTTGTTTCGTTTACATTTTCAGCAATCTTTTTTAACCCCATATAACATCTTGCTCCAACATTAACATGATCCGTAATGTTATATCCTAAACCGAAATTTAATCCATAATCAAATGTTTTAAAAAAATCTTGTACATCACGTTTTGCTCGGGTTGTAACAACATTATCATTATAAGCTGTATTTGAAAAAGTAGGAAGAGAATTACTATAAGGATTATTGTGGATAATATAATTAATAGTAGTTGTAGTAGCATTATTATGAGCATAAATATTAAATCCTACTTGTGGACCTACTTCTATATTAAAACGAGATCCTGCAGGATAATATTTAAACATAATAGGAACTTCAATATAATCTAACGTTATTTTATTTTTATTCTTTACAGTAGTTTCTCTTGTACTTACTATTTTATCTTCTAACCTTCCTCCTATTCTTGTAAAATTAATCTCTGATTGTACAGCAAATTGACTTGTTACAGGAATATGCCAATAAACACCAGCGCTTAAGCCAACTATATAGTCATTATTCTTAACACTTTTACCATTAAAAGAAGCCATATTAGCACCAGTCTTAATTCCTATTTGCGGTAAAGTTGTTTTCTGTTGCGCATTTAAACTAACAACTACCAACATCGCTGCTGCAAAAAATATTTTATTCATTCTACAATTTTATAATTCCAATTATGATTTCATCCCCTTTAACAACTCTTATACCAAACAAACATTAGTAATCAGAAAAAAAGAGAATTATTTTTTATACAAAGTTGAATTTCAAATAAATAGAAATAGACTTAGTTATATATAACATTAATTAACAACAACTTATTCGACAAGAATTTTTTATTAATTTATAAAATAAACTTCAATTCTGTAATACACAAAAAAAAGGATTCTGATATTAAATATCAGAATCCTAAAAAATTATACGTTGTATTTTCTATTAAAATGAATATCCTACACCAATAGAAAATGAATGGTTTTTAACATCTGGTTTTGTATCATTAGATTCACTACCATTCTCTGAAATCTTAGTTAATCCCATGTAGTATCTTGCTCCAACATTAATATTATCTGTAACATTGTATCCAACACCAAAGTTTGCCCCGAAATCAAAATCTTTTACATTGTCTTTTATATCCGTTTTTCTCTCTGAAGTAACGACTGTGTTATTAATTACACTTCCGCTAGCTGTATTACTTGCATAAATATTATATCCTATTTGTGGACCAGCCTCGATATTGAAACGAGATCCTGCAGGATAATATTTAAACATAACTGGAACTTGAATATAATCTAAAGTTGTTTTGTTTTTAGTTTTTATAGTCGTATTTCCTACTGTTGTTGTTTCATCTTTTAACTTTCCTCCAATTCGAGTAAAGTTAACCTCTGGTTGTACTGCAAATTGTTCTGTTATTGGAAAGTGTCCATAAACACCTGCACTAAAACCAACTTTATAATCGTTATTACTAACATCTTTACCATTAAAAGAAGCCATGTTAATACTAGACTTAATTCCGACTTGAGGTGTAGTAGTTTTCTCTTGCGCGCTCAAACTAACAACTCCTAACATTGCTGCTGCAAAAAATAATTTTTTCATTTTATATAATTTTATAATTCTAATTATGATATATGGCTTTAAACAACTCTTGTACCAAACAATGTTAATAAACATAAAAGTGACTTATAGAACAGAAAAAGACAGTTTTTTAACTAAAAAAAATCAAACAAAAAATTGGAAATTATCAAATAATTGAACTCAATTAAATATTTAGTTATCATTTTAAACTTGTTTTAAAAGAGCTCATTTATAATAGTTTTTAAAATAAAAAAAGAGCATTCAACTTATCGAATACTCTCTTTTTTATTATTAATATACTTTTTAAACTTAGAATTTATAATTAAATCCTACAGATACTGCGTTATATTTCCAATCTACAGTGTTATTATTTTCTGGACCTGCATTTATTCCTTTATAACCTGCATACAAATCCCAAGTTGCTGCCGAATAACCAACTTTTGGTTGCCAGAACAATCCACCATCAATTCCGTCAGTTGTTGCGAATGCGTAACCTAAATCTGCTCCAATAAATAAGTTATTATTAAACTCAAATTTAGCTGTTGCTGCTAATGGAATAAAACCTACATCCTCACTTTCTTGTACAACTACATTATTAATCTTATATTCTTTTCCTATAAAATGGTCATAACCAACTTTTGCACCTAACTTAAAGTTATTAGAAACAGGGTGTAAATAAGCTAAATCTGCACCAACATTAAATGAATAAAAATCTGCTGTCTCTCCTACTGGAATACCAACGTGTACAGCACCCTCAATTCCTGATGTTTGAGCTGAAACACTAACCAAACCTGCAACTGCAAAAGCAGCTGTAAATAATACTTTTTTCATCTTATAATGTTTTTAAAATATTTTATAATTTTCTTACTATTAAATTTACATTTTCAAGATATATGCCAAATAATTTAAAATTTTATACAACAATATTATATTCGTTTTTAAACAATTGATAAACAATATTTTTATGAATAAAAAAAGCTCCAAAAATTTTTTGGAGCTTTTTTAAAATTATATGTTTAGAACTTACTGTCCTACCATTTTATATAAAATATTCTGTTGTTTTTTTGCATAGTTTGTATCAATCTCTGCAGCAACACCAATCATTTCATCTAAATAGTTAAACTGGTTCATTATTTTAGCTTGATCAGCTGCATCAACTTTACCATCAGCAATAACATCTTTGTAAAGCGCTTCAAATTTCTTTAGCATTGGAGTATAACCAGACTCAAATATTTTGATCGCTTTTTCTTTATCGCCTCTTTCTCCTAAAGCAGAAGCTTCATTGTATAAAGCCATCATTAAATCATTCTTAGCAGAAGCTAAATCCCCTCCTACAGAATAACCTTTTCCAGAAGGTAAAGATTCGAAAAATGAAATCTTTGCATTCGCTTGTTTACGAACATGAGCAAATAAATCTTGCGCCTTTTTATCTTCACCAGCTTTTAAGTAAATTCCGGCAATTCTACTCACTCCATATCCAATATCATACTTTGCTAAAGCAGGTATTTCTAACATTACTTTATCCAATACTTGAACAGCTTCTTTTTTGCGTCCTGCATTTAATAAATCATCTGCTAAGCGAACTGCTGCATTTCTATATGATGATGCGTAATTTCTTTCTGTTAAACTAAAAGACGCATCTGGATTATTGTAACCTGACCATTTGTATGAATTAAATGTTCTTAATAACATATCATTATCCGAAGCACCAATTGTTCCTCCTTTTCCAAATGCTGTATAAATTGGAACCAACTTATAACTTAATCCAGCGTTTAATAAATAATCATTTAAAAAGAATGTATTCTCTGGATCAGAAATTCCTCCTCCACTAAAGTAGATTGGTCTATCCCAATTATATTTAGCCATCATAGATAGCATCAATAAATTATTTTTAAACAAGCTAGATGATTTGATGTTAATCGTAAGTTCATCTACCATTTTAGAAGCATCTTTAGGATTTACAATTCCATATTTTATAGCATTTGCTTTGTTTACTGGAACCGTAATTTTAGAAACAGGTAAAAAGTTTGCTTGTCCAATTGCATAACCAAAATAATCTGCTAAAGCTTGTTTTTCTGGTGATTTATTATTTAAAATAAAGTCCATTGCTTCTTTAGCTGTCATGCTATCTGTTGTTAAATACTTTTGTAATGGTTTTAAGTTTTGATAAACAGTCATTACTTGATTTGGATCTATTTCTGGATCTGTAAAGTATTGTCCAACTTGTTCTATTGGTAATTTACTTAATGTTTCTAATGTTTGATTAGATTCTGGTTTGATGAAACCATTCAACTGATCAAAAATATTTTTGATAGATCCACCTACAACAAATATTTGATCATTTGTTCCTGATTGGTAATCTTTCGGTTTTAAATCACTAGGTAAAGCTGCTGCATTATACGTTTTACGTAGTAATTGCTCTAAATTCCAAGGTGAAGCAGCTAATGTTAAATTCGCAATTTTTACATCATCTCGGAAGTTTTCAGTTTCTTGTAATCCCCATAATGGATATGTATCATTATCTCCGTAAACAAAAAGTATTGCATTTTTATCTAAAGGATTTAAGTAATTATAAGCTAAAGAGTAAGCTACAGAACGCTCAGAACGATCATGATCATCCCAGTTTTGCGCTCCCATTAAAATTGGAATACCTGCTAAAATAACTGTTGTTCCAATTGCTAAAGAAGGTTTTAATTCCTTCTTCATTAATTTCTGAATCAATAAATAAACTCCTTGAACACCAAGACCTATCCAAATAGAAAATGCATAAAATGCACTTACTAAAGCATAATCGCGTTCACGAGGTTCAAAAGGTTTTACAGAAGTATAAAAGATAATCCCAACACTTGTTAAAATGAATAATGATAACAAAGACCACCAATTAACAAAGTTTCTATTTAACTGTGTAAATAATCCTATTAATCCTAAAATTAATGGTAACATATAATACACATTCGTACCATCATTTACATATTCTTCTGGTAATTTTGATTGATCTCCTAATCTAGGATTATCAATAAATGGAATTCCAGAAATCCAATTACCTTTTGTTATTTCAAAATTCCCTTCTAAATCGTTTTGACGACCAGAGAAATTCCACATAAAATAACGGATAAACATGTAATTTATCTGATAATCAACAAAATAATTAAACTGTTCTCCAAAAGTTGGAGCTTCAATATCTAAAATCTCGTTGTATTTCTTAAGTTCAGCAACTTTTAATTGTCTATTCTGACGTTTCTCAACTAACTGAGCATACATTTGTTGTGCTTCTTGATCTCCTGCATATTTTGCATTTAAAGAAAATTTTGGAAAAGCATAAACTCCAGCATAATTTTCCATTACACTAGGATCGTTACTAAACATTTTTGGAAAAAACTTTACATACTTTTCGTCATATTTATATTCTAAACGATCAGAAACTTTTACATATTTACCAATACGTTTATCTTTTATATATTCTGAACTTCTTACAGAACTTTCTGGAGCTCCGTTTGCATCTCTTTTTAATCCATCATTCGCTATATAAGCTGTAAAAACTGGACCTCGCATAACTGGCCAAGTTCCGTATTGTTCACGATTAAAATAATCTAAAACACCTAAAGCTGTATCAGGATCATTTAAATTCATATGAGGATTAGCATTCGCTCTAATTGGAATAACCAACCAACAAGAGAACCCTATCAACATAAAAATTACACACCAAGAAATTGTATTAAATAAGGCTGAACCATATTTCTGAGTTAATTTTATAGCAAGATAAAAAACTGCTATTAAAATTATTGCTGCTATAATTGTTCCTGAGTTAAAAGGCATTCCTAGATTATTAACAACATAAATCTCTGTTCTACCAAAGAATGTCATTACTACAGGAAATATTATTTTAAATACAAACGCTAAAATAACTAGTGTAATCACATTAGCTATAATAAAGCTTTTTATAGTAAATCTGTATTTACGAGCATAATAAACAAAACAAACTGCTGGTATTGCTAACATAGCCATTAAATGCACTCCAATTGATAAACCAATTACCAATGAGATTATAACTAGCCACTTATTCCCTCTAGGAGTATCAGCAACTTGGTCCCATTTTGTTATCAACCAAAATAATAAGGCTGTAAAAAGTGAAGCCATTGCATAAACTTCTCCCTCTACTGCAGAAAACCAAAATGTATCACTAAACATAAAAGCAGCTGCACCAATTAATCCGCTTCCTAATGTAATAATTTTCTGAGATGCGTTTAACTCAATTGCATCAACACTAATTGGATTTTGTGTATTTACAAACATTTTTCGAGCAAAATATGTAATTGTCCAAAACAAAAACATAACTGTTGCAGCGCTATACAATGCAGAAGTACTATTAATTAAAATAGCATATTTACTTCCGTCACCAAAAGCTAAACCTGACCAAACTGCTCCAACTATCTGAAACAATGCTGCTCCAGGAGCATGAGTAATTCCTAATTTTGCTGATGATACAATATATTCACCACAATCCCATAAACTTAGGTAACGTTCCATCGACAACAAATAAATAATTGTTGAAAGTATGAACATTGCTAAACCTAAGATGTTATTCCATTTTTTGAAATTTATTTCCATCTTGTTTATAAACTAAGGCATAATGCCTATTTATTATTTTGTATTTGTTTGATTTTATCTGTCTTACATTTAAAATATAAGACTAAATTCTTTCAAGCACTTATCATGCGAAAATAAGATAAAAAATTAATATAACTTAATCTATAATAGATTAAATTCTCATTAGAAACATGTGTTAATGTGATAAACAAATTCCAAACCCCATACTTCAATAATCTAAAAGAGTAAAAAATTAAACAACTAAAAGTTTAACTCCAAGTATAATTCATTCATTTTGATATGAATAAATAGTATTTTTTTTAAATTTATTTTGACATTTTTCTAAATAATTTTGCAAGTAAAGTTTTTTCATCTAAATTTGCAATGCAAAAAGCAATGCCTTTAACAGACAAAATTCTACAAACAGGCTTCACTTTTGACGATGTGTTATTAGTGCCAGCATATTCAGAGATATTACCGAACCAAGTATCTCTTCAAACAAGATTCACAGACAATATTACACTTAATATTCCAATCGTATCTGCAGCAATGGATACAGTATCTGAAGCAAGATTAGCAATTGCATTAGCTCGTGAGGGAGGATTATCTTTTATTCACAAGAATATGACAATTGATGAGCAAGCAAGCGAAATAGAAATTGTTAAGCGTTCTGAAAATGGAATGATTACAGATCCTGTGACATTATCTCGTCAACATACATTACAAGATGCAGTAAGCTTAATGGAGAAATATAAAATCTCTGGTTTACCTGTTGTTGAAGACGATAAAACTTTAGTTGGAATTATTACAAATCGTGATATTCGTTACCAAGAAGATTTTAGTCAATTGGTAGAAGATGTAATGACAAAAGAAAATATTATTACTTCTGATATTGATACAGATTTAAGAAAAGCAAAAGAAATTCTTTCTCGTCATCGTATCGAAAAATTACCAATCGTTGATGAAAACAATAAATTAATTGGTTTAATTACAATCAAAGACATCGATAATTTAACAGAATTCCCTAATGCATGTAAAGATTCTAAAGGTCGTTTACGTGTTGGTGCTGGAGTTGGTGTAGGTGCAGATACCTTAGATCGTGTACAAGCATTAGTTAATAAAGGTGTTGATATTGTAGCATTAGATTCTGCACACGGACATTCTGCTGGAGTTTTAAGTAAAGTTGCTGAAGTAAGAAATGCTTTCCCTGAGTTAGATATTGTTGGAGGAAACATTGTTACAGCTGAAGCTGCTAAAGCATTAATTGATGCTGGTGCAAATGCTTTAAAAGTTGGTGTTGGCCCTGGATCTATCTGTACAACTCGTGTTGTAGCTGGTGTAGGAGTACCTCAATTATCTGCTATTCATGATGTTTACAACTATGCAAAAACACGTAATGTTTCAATTATCGGTGATGGTGGAATTAAATTATCTGGTGACATTGTAAAAGCTGTTGCTGCCGGAGCAAATTTAGTAATGTTAGGTAGTTTATTTGCTGGTACAGATGAAGCTCCAGGAGAAGAAATTATTTTCCAAGGACGTAAGTTTAAAGCTTACCAAGGAATGGGTTCTTTAGCTGCAATGAAACGTGGATCAAAAGATAGATATTTCCAATCTGATGCTAAAAAATTAGTTCCAGAAGGTATTGAAGGTCGTGTTCCTCACAAAGGTTCTATTGCCGAAGTTGTTTATCAATTATGTGGTGGATTAAGAGCTGGAATGGGATACTGTGGTACAGGAACTATTCAAGATTTAATTGAAAACGGAAAATTTGTTCGTATTACAGGTGCTGGTCTTAATGAATCTCATCCTCATGATGTAGTTATCACTAAAGAAGCTCCTAATTATTCGAATTAATTCGTATAAAAATATTTAAGTCATAAAAGCATCCAATTAATTGGATGCTTTTTTTATGCTGTTATAAATTCAAAGCATAAAAAAGCCATCTCCTAAGAGATGGCTTAACTATGAGAAATGTTATAATTTTAATTTACGTCCCAAAATAATTTGGTCGTTTGTTTATCTCCACCAATGGCAGAAGAAGCTTGATCATAATTTACTTTATTCAAGTTTCTTTCACGTATTGGATAAGTATATCTTGTAGGTACAGGATTTTGTGTTGCTTGTGGCAAGTTTAATGTTGGTGCATCTAAACGTCTCCAAACATTCCACCCTTCAAATCCTTTGTTGTACATAGCAAGCCAAAATTGATTTCCAATTTTCTGTTTCCAATCTCCAGCTGCTGTTGCATACGCAACAGTTGGCTGAGCCAAATAAGCATCTGCTTCTGCTGTTGTATTACCCCAAAATTCAAATGAAGCTTTTATTCCAGCATTGTAAAAACTCTCCGCTGTTCCTCCTACAGCAAAACCTCTTGCTGCAGCTTCAGCTAACATAAATTGTACTTCTGTATAATCTAATAATGTTCCAGGATAACTAATATCTTCTAAAGTAGCAGAAATTTGAGTATGTCCAGCAAAAGCTGTAGCTCTACCATATTCTCCTCCAACAAAAACTCCAGTTCCTAAATTCTCTTTAAAGAACTTTACTCTACGAGGATCATTTAAAGAATTCATTTTATCTACAATTGTATTCGCAGCAACAAAGTCGTTACGTCCACTTTTTATTAAATCTATCCATAATGGATTTGTATACGGTTCAGCACCTGGATAAACTATTGTAAAGTTATCTGCTTGTGATGTAAATACACCAGAATTTACTGCACTAGTAATTGTTGATTGAGCTAAAGATGCATCAACATCTGATAATTGAATACCTAATTTTAATTGTAATGAAGCTCCAAATTTTTTCCATTTAGACATATCTCCATTATAAATAATATCTGCTCCTCCAAAGCCTCCTTCTGTAGCATTAATTTTATTTGTAGATTCAATTGCTCTTCTTATTAAATCTTCATAAATGGTTTTTGCATCATCATACTTTGGATTAAGATTGTCTTTACCTTGTAATGATTCAGAATAGGGAATATCTCCAAAGGTATCAACTAACGTTTGCCATGCTTGTACTTGTAATAAATCGATAATAGCTTTTTGATTTATCTTTTGAGCTTCTGACAAATTAACATCTGTATCAACCATTTTACTAGCCTCACTCAAATCATATAATACATTCATGTTAATCTCATTCCAGAAACTATCACTAATTTGTCTCCCTTCTAAATCATAATTTGTTTCTTGTGTATATTCTGTTTCATTCCAATATTGTGAAACTAATCTAAATATATTTTGATTCACATTCGTTGAAATCATTCTATAAAAATAACTTGTATTTCCTCCTGTCACTAAAAAGCTAGCAGGCACAACCTCTGGATTTCTTGGATCATGATTTAAGTTATCGTAATCTTCATCGGTACAAGAGTTTAAAGCAAAAACTGTTACCAATCCTAATAATATCTTTTTCATTTAATACTTCTTTTTAAAATTGAACTTTAAGACTAGCCCCTATTTCTCTAATTGTTGGGTGCGCTCCAGATTGATAACCTTGAACATTACCTGCACTTAAACCTGCTTCTGGATCAGAAAATGGTACATTTTTATGAATTATCCATAAATTTCTACCTACTGCTGATACAGATAATTTTTTAATAAATGTATTGTCTAAGAATTTTTGAGGTAGATCGTAAGTCAATGTTACGTTTCTTAATTTAACAAATGATGCATCATATACGTGCGCTTGTCTTGGTGAAGTTCCGCTTAAGTATCCCCAAGGATTTCCTTGTCCATTACCATTACTAGCATCTACACGAACATCATTTGGTGTTCCATCTTGTTTAACTCCTGGTAGAATAACCCCTCCTCCATTCGCTAAAGTATTACGTACTGGATTTCCTAGATCATTCAATCCTGTTGTAAAATTATCATACAAACCTGTTGCATAACCATAGAATGTATCAAGTGAGAATACATCTCCTCCTTTTTGGAAATCTATTAAAAAACTTAAACTTAAGTTTTTATAAGAGATTGTATTTTTAACACCTCCTGTCCAATCAGGGTTCATATTTCCTATTTTAGTTGTAGTTGCAGACGCTAAATATTGTCCATTGTCTCCAACAACTTTGTTTCCATTATCATCATAAACAAAACCTGTTCCTCTAATTATACCATAAGCTTCACCTACTTGTGCTCCAATAGAAATACCTCCTTGTAAACTAGCTAACTGTAAATAATCTACACCTTCAGCTAATTTTGTAACCTCATTTCTATTACGAGCAAAGTTGAAACCTAATCTCCAAGTAAAATCTTCTGATTTAACTGGAATTACAGTTAAAGAAGCTTCAATCCCTTTATTCACCATATCTCCAGCATTTAAAAATATAGAAGAGGCTCCTGAAGAAGACGAAACATCTACTGGTGTAATTAAATCTGTTGTTTTTCTGTTATAATAAGAAACATCAAATGTCACTCTATTTTTAAACATTGCCATCTCAAGACCGAATTCATATTCAGTCATATTCTCTGGCTTTAAAAGCTGATTTTTAAACTGTGATGGATTTGTTGCTGAACCTCCATTAAATGGTGCATTTAATGTATATACATTATATAAATTATACATATCAGTATCATTACCCACTTGCGCGTAATTTGCTCTTACCTTACCAAAATTAATAAATGATCCTTTCATTAATTCTGAGAAAACGAAACTTCCTGAAACAGAAGGATACCAATATCTATTTTGTTGTCCACTCCATAAAGCGGAAGATCTATCTGTTCTTATAGACCCATCTAAATAAAACATATTATAGAAACCTAAACTAGCTCTAGCATACATTCCATCTACTTTTTTTGTTCCAGTAAACTGACTAATATTCGCAGCTGTTAAACCATTTGCAGAATTACTTAAACTATATAAACCAGGAATTAATAATCCACCATTAGTAGTTCCTATAAAACGATCTATTTTTTCAACACGTAAATTCCAACCTGCATTGGCATCTAAACTAATATTATCTGTAAGTTGTTTATTTACATTTAACATTACGTCGTAATTATTTTCAGAAACAGATTGTTTAAAATACATATACTCTCCTAAAGAACCTGCAGAACCTACCGCAATTCTTCCTTCTCTTAATTCATCATAATTATCAAAAGAGTAGCGACCAGTTAAACTCAACCAATCATTAATTTTATAATCTAATGAGGCATTACCTGTGTAGCGGTCACGTGAGTCATTTTGATAATTTTCATAACGTGTCCAATAATAATTATCTGTATATTGTGGAGTTGTATTAGTTAAACTTGTTGCATTCCAACTAATATTTCTTCTTGTTAAGAAGTAAGCTTGTTCTTGCTCTTTTAAATCGACATTTGTCTGCCACCATTGACGGAAAGATTGCATAGGATTTAATCCATCATAACCAGTACCTACACGTCCTCTACCTTTGTTATTTGTATAAATAATATTGGCAGTAGCTTTTAATTTATCTGTTAATTTATAATCTCCACCAAAACTTAATGTATTTCTTTTTAGCTCACTGTTTGCTAAATTTCCATCCGTTAAATTATTTGTAAAACTAACTCTAAAACCTCCATCTTCGTTACTTCCCGAAAATGAAGCTGTATTAACATAAGTTGTAGAAGTTCCCCAAATACTATTCGGGTCGTTTTTTGCTGCAACCCATGGAGTTGCTCTTCCATAATTTGGTAAACCTTCGAATAATGAATTCCATTGACGAACCATTAAATTTGGATCAAAAGCTGCTCCATAAGATGCATCTGCTCCAAATTGTGCTACAAAAGAATTTCCTGGACCAACTGTAAAATATGGATTATCAGGATGTCCTCCCTCTCTAACTGTTAATGGTCTATAACCTGCTCCATATTTTTTTTGATATCTTGGCAATGTAGACTTATCTGCAGTACCAACTGTAATTGCTGAATTAAATTCTACACCAATACCTTTGTTCTTTTTACCACGCTTAGTAGTAATCATAATAACCCCATTTTGACCACGAGAACCATAAAGAGCTGTTGCTGCAGCACCCTTAAGTACATTTAATGTCTCAATGTCATTTGGGTTAATATCAGAAGCTGCATTCCCATAATCAAATCCTCCTCGACCTGTAGTTTGATCTCCGGTATTATACGTTCCATTATTAATAGGTGTTCCATCCACTACAACTAATGCCTGATTATTCCCTGTAATAGAACTAAAACCTCTAATAATCATATTAGAAGATCCTCCCATTGTACCAGAAGATTTAATATCTAAACCTGCTACTTCTCCTGATAATGCATCTGCAAAGTTAGATAGAGGGACAGCTGATACAGTTTCCCCTGCAACTTGTTGTGTTGCATATCCTAAAGATTTTTTATCTCTCGTAATACCTAATGCTGTAACTACAGCACCTTCTAACTCAACTGTTTCTGTTGGTTTTAAAGATACATTATACTCACTACCAGCTCCTACTGTGAAAGATTGTGATGGTAGACCTATTGCCTCTACAGAGACAAGATCTCCTTGTTTGGCTTGAATACTGAAATTACCATCTTCATCTGTGATGGCTTCCTGTCCTGACGTCGTTTTTACGACAGCATCGGATACACCAAGTCCATAAGAATCGGTAACTTTACCCGTAACCGTCTTTTCTTGTGCATACAAAGAAGATCCCAAAAGCAATCCTCCAAGTACAAACAAGTTCTTTAAATTTCTCCTCATTTGTTAAAACATTTTTTAAAACTATCATAAACTTAAGATTTCTATAACATTTTCCAAACTTAATTATCATAAAGTTTTATATTTTTGTGAAAATTATAGAAAATTGAATAAAGTTTTATCAAATCAAGAATATGAGGTTGGATGCGACGAAGCAGGAAGAGGTTGTTTAAGCGGTCCTGTTGTTGCAGCAGCTGTTATTTTAGGAAATAACTTTGAAAATGATGTAATAAATGATTCGAAACAGCTCTCAGAAAAAAAGAGAAATTCATTAAGAACATTTATAGAAGAAAATGCATTATTCTGGGCTGTAGGTATTGTAAGCCCAAAAGAAATAGATGAAATAAATATCCTAAATGCTAGTTTTTTAGCGATGCATAGAGCAATTGATCAATTAAATTGTAAAAAAGATTTGATAATAGTTGATGGAAATCGCTTTAATGCCTACCAAGATATTCCACATGAATGCATAGTTAAAGGAGACTCTAAGTTTATGAATATTGCAGCAGCATCTATTTTAGCTAAAACTTATAGAGATGAATACATGGAAAAAATTCATGAAGAATTTCCAATGTACAATTGGAAAAAGAATAAAGGATATCCAACAAAAGATCATCGTGCAGCTATAAAAGAATTTGGAGTAACTCCATATCACCGATTATCTTTTAAGTTATTACCAGATCAATTAAGTTTAGATATATAAAAAAGGATACATTTAGTTTAAATGTATCCTTTTTGTTATTTATTAAATTCTTACCGTATCAGGAACTAATATCTCGTATTTTCCTCCGTTTCGCATAACATCTCGTACAATACTTGAACTGATATAAGCCTTACCAGAAGAAGTTAATAGAAATATTGTTTCTACATTATGATTTGTAATTGCTCTATTGGTATGTGCAATTGCTTTTTCAAATTCGAAATCCGCAGGATTACGAAGACCTCTTAAAATAAATTGAGCATTTTCTTCGCTACAAAAATCAACTGTTAAACCTTTATAAGATTTTACTTCTACATTTTTAAATTTTGCAACTGATTCTTCAATAAACTTAATTCGTTGTTCCAAAGAAAACATATAATTTTTAGAAGAATTAGTTCCTATTGCAACAATTATTTTATCAAATAAAGGAACTGCTCTTTCTATAATATCTAAATGTCCCAATGTAATTGGATCGAAAGATCCAGGAAAAACGGCTACTCTGTCCATGGTGATTTTCTATTAAGTGCTAATTCTATTTCACTATCCATTAATTCTGTTAAAGGAATTCCTGCATAAGTTGCTTGTTGAGGAAAAATACTTGCTGGCGAAAATCCTGGCAATGTATTCATTTCTATAAAATGAGGTTCTCCATTTACAATAATATATTCTGATCTAGAAAAACCAGACATATTTAAACATTTATATGCTTTGGCTGAAATTGTTCTCACTCTTTCTTCTACTTCTGCTGTTAAACGAGCTGGTGTAATCTCATCTGACAGACCATTGTATTTTGCATCATAATCAAAAAAGTCTGTATGTGATACAATTTCTGTAATTCCTAAAACTGTGGTTTCACCTTTAAAATTTAAAACACCAACAGAAACTTCAATTCCATCTAAAAAAGATTCTATTAAAACTTCTTTATCTTCATGAAAAGCTTTTTCCATTGCAGCTTCAAAATCTTCTGCTTTATAAACTTTTGATATTCCTAAACTAGATCCTGATCTATTTGGCTTTACAAAACAAGGTAATCCTACTTTATTAATAATTTCTTCTACAGAATAATTATCTCCTTTATTAATGTAAACAGATTGTGCATGTGGAATTCCATATTTACTTAGGACAGCAATACAATCTTTTTTATTAAATGTTAATGCAGATTGATAAAAAGGACACCCATTATAAGGTAAACCAATCATTTCGAAATATGCTTGTAAAAATCCATCTTCTCCTGGAGTACCATGAATAGTATTAAAAACGACATCAAAATTTATTTTTTCTCCATCTTTCTCAAAAGAAAAATCTCCTTTATTAATAGGGTATTTTACCTCATCAATTTCAGCGTACCAACCATCGTTAAGGATTCTAACCCTTGTTCTGTCGTACTTTTCTGGATTTAAATTCGCATAAATTAACTCGCAACTTTTAAGCGAAATAACGCTTTCATCCGAGTATCCACCTGCTACAACTGCAACTTTTAACATTTTTAACTTAAAATTTATTCAAATATAGAACTTTGACATCAATCATAAATATTATTTTTAAACTATATTTGTGCGACAATATATCATTTCAATGAGAGGAGTAAAATCAATCAGTCAAATTTTGCTTAATGTAGTTATCGTTATCGCACTATCTTATGGGCTTTATCATTTTATTTTTAATGTTTGGTTAGATTCATATACCAACCATGGCGAATTTGTTGATGTTCCAGATTTATCTAAGATGAATGTAACTGATGCTACCGCTAAGTTAGAAGAACTTGGATTAACATACGAAGTAGACAGTTCTCGCTTTGACCCAAATACAAAACCTTTTGCTATTATGGATTTTTATCCTGCAGCACAGTCTAAAGTGAAAGAAGGACGTCGTATTTTTATTAAATCGAATCCAAAAACATATCGTCCAGTGGAATTACCTGATTTAATTGGAAAATCAAAACGATTAGCATTTACACAATTAGGAATTTCTGGATTAAAAATTGGAAATATTATTTATGAACCAGATTTAGCAAAAGATGCAGTTCTTAAAATATTATACAACGGTAAAATAATTAAAGCTGGTGAGCAATTACCAAGATTTGCTACTGTTGATTTAGTTTTAGGAAGAGGTATGTTAGCAGGTGTACGTATGCCTAATTTAGTTAATATGACATTATCGGAAGCTAAACAATCTATTAAAGATAATTTCTTTGAAATTGGACAAATTAAATTTATTGGAGGATCAAATGATACAATAAACGCACGTGTTGTTTATCAATTTCCTTTTGCTACAGACACATACGATCAAGGACAACCTATTGATATTTGGTTATCAACAGAGCCTAGAGAGAAAATTAGAGCTCAATTAAAAGAGTTAGATGTTCAGTACAAGAACTTTGGTGAGGATACAATTAGTGGTTCTCAATACAGAGATATTCTTAGACAAAAAGCTGAACAGCAAATAAAAAATTTACAAGAACAAAATAATCCTGTGGAGCAAAGACCGGTTGAAACACCAAAAGCTCCAGAAGAAATTATTATTGAATAGAAAGAATAAATGACAGAAGATTTAGAAGATTTCTTACAAGAAGAAGACGACAATAAATTATACGAACATTTCTCAATAACGGTTGACAAAGGTCAATCGTTATTGCGTATAGATAAATTCTTGATGGTTCGCATTGAGAATGCTACACGAAATAAAATACAACAAGCTGCTGAAAATGGAAACATTTTAGTGAATAAAGAACCTGTAAAATCTAACTACAAGGTAAAACCTGATGATTTTATTCAGATTATGTTAGAAAATCCTCCTCGTGAAAATGAGGTTATAGCAGAAAATATTCCGATTAGAATTGTTTTCGAAGATGATCAAGTTGTTGTAATAGATAAAGAACCAGGAATGGTTGTGCATCCAGGACATGGTAATTATACTGGAACTTTAGTAAACGCATTAAAGTTTCATTTTGATAATTTGCCTTCTATGTCAGATCAAATGGAACGTCCAGGACTTGTTCATAGAATAGACAAAGATACGAGTGGATTATTAGTTATTGCAAAAACAGAAATTGCGATGACTTCTTTAGCTGAACAATTTGCAGATCACTCTACAGATCGTTTATATAATGCAATTGTTTGGGGAGTTTTAAAAGAAGACGAAGGAACAATTACAGGTCATATTGGTCGTCATTTAAAAGACAGAATGCAAATGACTGTTTTTGAAGATGGCTCTCAAGGAAAACACGCTGTGACACATTATAAAGTAATTGAGAATTTTTCTTATGTTACTTTAGTTGAATGTAAATTAGAAACTGGTCGTACACACCAAATTCGTGCGCATTTTAAACACATTGGTCATCCATTATTTAATGATGCTCGTTATGGTGGTGATAACATTTTAAAAGGAACAACTTTCAATAAATATAAGCAATTTGTTGATAACTGTTTCAAAGCTTGTCCACGTCAGGCATTACACGCACGTACTTTAGGATTTAATCATCCTACTACAGGAGAAAGAATGTCTTTCGAATCTCCACTTCCTGCAGACTTTTTAGATATTATAGATCGTTGGAGAAATTATTCTATAAATTCAGTTCATGCTCAAGAACAAGATGCTCCAATTGATAGAAATGCAAAAGAATTAGAAGATTAATTTATAATTATAAATACAAAAGCACTTCATTTTGGAGTGCTTTTATTTTCAATATATAATCAATTATAGATTGATTAAAACATACTCATATTAATGAATTTTACAGAATTAAATATAATAGAACCAATTCTAAAAGCAATTGATGAAGCTGGTTATACAGAACCAACAGAAATTCAGAAACAATCTATTCCAATTGTTTTAGAAGGAAACGATATTATTGGTTGTGCGCAAACTGGAACTGGAAAAACGGCATCTTTTGCTATTCCTATTCTTCAGAATTTAACAAATAAACCAAAGAAAACGAAAGGAATTCGTACATTAATTTTAACGCCAACAAGAGAGTTAGCTGTACAGATTAATGATAATTTTAAATTATACAGTAAAAATTTACCCATTCGCCATTTAGCAATTTTTGGTGGAGTAAATCAGAAACCACAAATCAGTACAATAAAAAATGGTGTTGATGTTTTAATTGCAACTCCAGGTCGTTTATTAGACTTAATTGGTCAAGGTTACATTAAACTAAATCAATTAGAAATTTTGGTTTTAGATGAAGCTGACCGTATGTTAGACATGGGGTTTGTAAATGATATTAAAAAAATATTGAAATTAGTTCCAGAAGAAAGACAAACATTATTCTTTTCTGCTACAATGCCAAAGCCAATTCGAAAATTTGCTCATAGCGTTTTAAAAAGACCAAAAGAAGTAAATGTTACTCCTGTTTCTTCTACAGCAGAAACGGTTGAACAATTTGTTTATCATGTTGACAAAGACAATAAAGTTGAGTTATTAGTTCAGATTCTAAAAGAAAATCCAGAAGAACGAACTTTAATTTTTACTCGTACAAAACACGGGGCAAATAGATTGGTTAGACACTTAGAAAAAGTAGGAATTCCTGCGGCTGCAATTCATGGAGATAAATCTCAAAATGCTAGACAACGTGCATTAAATGAATTTAAAGAAGAGAAATTAAAAGTTTTAATTGCAACTGATATTGCTGCAAGAGGAATTGATATTGATATGTTACCTTATGTTATCAATTTCGAATTACCAAATGTACCAGAAACGTATGTACACCGTATTGGTAGAACTGGACGTGCAGGAAAAGAAGGGAAAGCAATTTCTTTTTGTGCTCCTGATGAAAAAGGTGATTTAATGAATATTGAAAAACTAATAGGAAGTTATGTTAGTGTTCTAAAAACTCCTAAAATGGAAAAGAAACCATCTTCTACTTCTGCTAATAAAACAACTACTACTGGAGCTAAAAAAGAGTTTTTCAAAAAGAAAAATGACCGAAACAGAAGACGAAAATAAAAACTAGTTTAGAATTTCTATCTATAAAAATGAATCACTTCCTAAAGGAAGTGATTCATTTGTTTTTAAAATATTGTATAATTAATTCCCAAAGCGATATTAAAAACTTTTATATCGTAAGGCAAATTTCTAGAAATTGGTGTTATACCCCAAGTAAATCTAAATCCAGTACTCAATTTTTCATTAATTTGATATCCTGCTCCTACAGCTACATTAAATTGAAGAGCATTAATATTTTTTAAATCTGAATCATTTTTAAAATTGGCTTCTTCATTTTCATTTCTTATTTTCCCACTCAATAAATATGTAAGTTCTGAACCTATTTCTCCATAAATTTTATTTGGCTGATAACGTAAAAGCAAAGGTAATTTAATGTAATGCAATTGATATTTGTAATCCATCATTAAAGAGTTTTCTGCAATTCCAGAAGGAGCGAAAACATCTAAGTTTCTGATATTTTGATAAGAGTAGGCTAACTCTGTCTGAAATGAAAAATTATCATCTAAACTTGCTCTGTAGTAAAAACCAGCATATGCTCCATAACCATTTTGGTTATCACCGATTTTAGCATTCGTAATTCCAGAAGTTTGACCACCAGCTGTTACTCCAAAAGAATTTTGAGCAAAACTAAAACTAGCTAATAAAATAAAACTTAAAGTAATTATTTTTTTCATGTTCTATATTTTAAATTAGGACGTTGTTTAAAAAAATTATTTTACGATATAATTCTGAATTATAATATTGTTTTACCAAAAACTGTCATGTTGAGCTTGTCAAAACATTTTATAAAACTCTTTATTATTCTTCGACAGGCTCAGAATGACACACTGAATTCATTTTCAACTTCACATCGTGTAAATAGTGATGAGATCCTTAAACGACATTTCGACAAGCTCAATGTAACAAGGATAACGTAACTTGCTATTCATCATTTCTCACTCAAAACCTATTGAGATAGAACTAAGATAATTCTTTTTGAATAAATTGAATTGCTAAATTCAATGCATTATTCGAAACTGTTTTTATAAAATCTTCTCTGTCCATGTAAGGATAAAAATAACTTCTATTAATTGTTTTTTCTCCATTCGTTACCGACACCCAAGCTGTACCGACATCTTTTCCGTCCTCTCCTTTATTTGGTCCTGCCACTCCAGTTGTAGAAATTGCAATATCTGTATTTAAAATAGTACGTACACCTTTAGCCATTTGTTCAGCAACTTGTTCCGATACTACTGTAAATTTATCTATATCATCTGCATTAACTCCCAAAACAGCTGTTTTTACATTTGTCGCATATGCAACTACACTTCCGTAAAAATAAGAAGAACTACCAGAAATTGATGTAATTAAACTTGCTATATTTCCTCCAGTACAGCTTTCTGTTGTAGAAATTGTTAAATTATTTTGTTTTAAAATATCACCTAAAACTCGTTGTGCTTTTCCTGAGTTTTCTGAAATAAGATATTGTCCAGCAATCACTTTAAATTTATCAATTTCTTGCTGAATACTTTCTCTTAAATTCACCTCATCTATTCCTGTTGCAGTAAAACGTAAATCTATAGAGGTACGATTGGGCAAATAAGCTAAATGAATAAAATCTGGTAATTGATTTTCCCAATCTTCTAATAAAATAGCTAAATCACTTTCTGGAATTCCTGTAACAAGAATATCACGATGAACAATAACATCAGCATCAAATTTATTTTTTAATCGAGGGATTATATCATCCAAAACTAATCCTTTCATTTCAAATGGGACACCAGGAAGATTGATAATTATTTTATCTTCAAAATCTGTCCATAAACATGGAGCTGTTCCATATTTATTTTGGATAAATGTAGATTTTTCTGGAATTAAAGCTTGTTCTTGATTTAGATTATTTAGCTCCTTCGTGTAACCACGAGCTTCAAATAATTGAATAATATTTTCTATTACTTTTTCTTCTCTTATTAATTCGCAATTTAAAAATTGACATAATGCAGCTTTTGTTTTATCGTCTTTTGTTGGTCCTAACCCGCCCGTGACAATAATAATATTAGATTTAGAAATTCCTCTTTGAAAAGCCTCTATAATATGAATCATTTCATCTTGAACAGATAAAATTTCTTCAACTTGTATTCCTATTTTATTTAATTGTTTTGCAATAAATGCAGAATTGGTATCTACAATTTGTCCAATTAATATTTCGTCACCTATTGTTAATAACGTTGCTTTGATTTTCATGTATAAAAAAAACTTACTCGAATGTAGTAAGTTTTCTTTTTAAGTAAGTGATTAATTTTATTTTTTATCAACACCATCATTATTGTTATACAAAGCATTTCTTTTATCATTCGCTTCTTCCCAAACAGCATTTAATTCTATAAATTTCACAACTTTCCCTTTAGTTGGTTTCACCAATTTAGAGTTCTTTTTTAAAGGCTTTATTTTGGTTGATTTCCAAGAAACCAAAATTTCTCCTTCATCATCTACTTCATATTTATAATGTAATTCTAGAATTAAGCCATTTGTTCCATAAAAAATATCGGGAGAATAATCATAAGCTATCTTTGGTGCATACCAAGCAATAATATTGAATTTCCCTTGTTTACCAACAGCTTCCTTTACCTGAAAACCTGCTATTTCTTTTGTTTTTCCTGTATCTACAAAATCAACTTTATAAATAGAATCGTATGCTAAATATTTATCTCCATAAACATCTGTTTCAGACCAAAATTTATTTTCTTTATAATCTATAAAAGCATTTTTACCAAAAGTCGGGGGAAATTTAGAAACAAATATATTTTGTTCTGTTTGTGAATTATTGATTCTTGCTTCATGCGTAGAAGAACTAAAATTGACATCAAATATAAATTTATAATTCTCTACAGGAGGATTTCTATTTAACTCTATTAAAATCTGACGATCTTTAGGATCCTCTTCCCATTCATCAAACCATTTTAATCCTTTTTCATTATAATGTGTTTGCACTTGTACATCGAAGCTTACTTCGTAGAATTGTGCTTGTAAAAAACTCGAAATAAATGTGAATAATGTTATTAGTTTTTTCATTTCCTTAATCTTTATCAATTCCTTTGTTTAATTCTTCTCTTTGTCTTTCATTCATCACATCATAAAGATCTAATAATTCAGAATATGATATTTTTTTTAGTTTAGAATTAAGTGTAAAGTTAGGTACTCTTTTTAAGAATTTTATTTTTGTGGGATTCCAAGACATCATTACTTCTATATCGTTTTTTATGTACTTATAGTGAATTTCTAGAATCAACCCATTTGTTCCATAAAATCTATCGGGAGAAAAAGACTTCTCAATTTTCGGGGTGTACCAAACTACTATATCATAATTATTATATTTACCAATTGCCTCTTTTGACTCAAAACCTAGAATATTTTTTACCTTTCCAGTATCTATAAATTCAACTTGATATAAAGAGTCATAAACCAAAAGACTTTTACCTTCAAAATCGGTTTTATTATAAAAAAGTTTTTCTTTATATCTAAAAATCGGATTTTCTCCAATATCAGGAACTATTCCTAAATAATTTATATTAGACTCTTGAGAATTCTGAACTTTAGGAATAAATATTGTTTTGCTTTCTTCTTTATTAAAAGAAAAACTATAATTGAGTGTTGGAATATTTTTTGCCATTTCAATATATATATCCCTTTCTTTTTTATCTGGATAATAAACTTCTAGTTGTTCTAAGGCTTTTTGTGTAAAATTAATTTGAGGTTGTACATCATAGCTTACTTCGTAGAATTGTGCTTGTATAAAACTCGAAATAAATGTGAATAATGTTATTAGTTTTTTCATAAATTAATGTATGATATAAAAATATGAAAATGATTTAAATAAAAAAGTCCTATAAAATTATGTTTTATAAGACTTTTTAAAAATTGTACTATTTCTTTAACCAAGAGTTAACCAGCTTAGAGTTTTTCTTCACCCATTCTTTTGCGGTTTCTTCTTTGTTCGTACTACCTTCCATTTCAGTAACTAAATCTGTCATTTCATCATCATCAAAATAAATTTTAGAGAAAAAACTCATTAATTCTGGATGATCTTTTCCAAAACTTTTTCTGCTATACGTTCTTATTTGTTCTGTTTCACCAAATGATTTTTTAGGATCTTCAAGAAATTTCAGTTCCATTTTTCCAAACATCCAATGCGGTTTCCAGCCAGCAACAACAATCCATTCTTTGTTTCTAATTGCATTTTGTAATTCAGTAATCATTGCTATTGTTGAGGAATTAATTTGTCTATAATCTAATTGATAATCAACGATAGATTGTTCTGTTGCTTTTGTCATTCCAGCACCTTTTTCAATTCCTATAATTTGATGACGAAACTTATCTTTAAATTGATTAAGCTGTTCAATAGAATTTATAGGAACATAATCTGGTATTACAAGTCCTATTCTTCCATTCTCGTAATTTGTACCGAGTTCAACTAGATTTGGAAATTTAGCAACTTTTGTTGCATGAGTATAAGGTAACCAAACACCCATAAACAAATCCGTATCTTCATTATTCATGGAAGCTAAAATCATATCAGTAGAAGCTTTTTGTATAATAACATGATAACCTTTCTCATCTAAAATTGCTTTCGCGACATGAGTCATTGCGACATCTTCTGCCCATCCATCTACCATTCCTATTGTAATGTATTTGGAATTCTTAACATTACTACATGAATAAAGAATGGTTATAATAAGCGTAAAAATAGCGAAGATAGTATATGTATATTTTCTCATAGTTCTATTTTTTCTTTACAAAACCTTGCGTTATTCTATCTAGTATAATAGCAAGAATAACTACCGATAAACCACTCTCAAAACCTAGACCAATATCAAGATTATTAATTCCTTCTAACACTTTTTCTCCTAAACCTCCAGCAGCAATCATACCAGCAATAACCACCATTGATAACGATAAAAGAATGGTTTGATTAATTCCTGTTAAAATTGTTTTTGCAGCTAAAGGAAGTTCAACCTTAAATAATATTTGCTTATTTGTAGCACCAAAAGAACGTGCCGCTTCTACAATATCTTTGGGAACAGATTCTATTCCTAAGGTTGTTAACCTTACAGCTGGGGGCATTGCAAAAATAATTGTTGCAAATGCTCCTGGAACTTTACCAATACTAAAAAATAACACAGCAGGAATAAGGTAAACAAATGCAGGCATAGTTTGCATTAAGTCTAATAAGGGATGAATAAACTTTTCTGCCAATTTACTTTTTGCTGCCCAAATTCCTAATGGAATTGAAAAAATAAGCGCTGTTAGTGTCGAAACAAATATAAGTGCAAGTGTTTCCATTGTTTCTTTCCAGAATCCCATAAAATAAATAAGTAAAAATCCTGCAATAGTCATGACTGTAATTCCTTTACCAGCTTTCCAAAAAGCTAATAATGCAAATATTAAAATAACCACATAAAAAGGTAATGTTAATAAAGTCCATTCAACACCAATAATAGATGAATTTCCAATATTTTTTATCACATCAAATACAGGTTTTCCATTTTCTGTTAGCCAGTTAATAGCAATTTCTACGTATTGTCCTAAATTGATTGTTTTCTCCATTTTATTGATTGTTTGCAATTTCTTTTAATTCAATTATTTCTTCTTCATTAAACTTTGTAGCTTCTATAACTAATGATGTTTGCGAAACTATTCCTAATAGTTTATTCTGTTCGTTTATAACAGCTATAGGCGACTTACTACCCGAAATAAGTGGTAACATTTCTTCTACTGTAGCATCACTATAAACTGATGGAACATCACTATTTATAATAGCTTCCACCGTTGGTTCTTTCTTTTTAGCGCTAGATACTACATCTGGTAAGTTTACGAATCCTAAAAAATTATTATGTATATCAACAACTGGTAAAATCTCTAAACTTGTAGAACGCATTTTTCTTAATGCTCCTTCAGGACCATCTTTTCTAAAACGAACAACAGTTGGTTTTTCAAACATTAAAGAACCTGCGGTAATAATTGTTTTTCTATCCACTTTCTCTACAAAGGCTTTAACATAATCACTCTTAGGATTAGTTAAAATATCTTCTGCAGTTCCTATTTGTTCTATAACACCATCTTTCATGATTACAATACGATCCCCAATTTTTATGGCTTCATCTAAATCATGTGTAATAAAAACGATTGTTTTTTGTAATGTATCTTGCAATTCGAGTAGCTGATCTTGCATTTCTGTTTTTATTAAAGGGTCTAATGCCGAAAAAGCCTCATCCATTAATAAAACTTCAGGATCATTGGCCAAGGCTCTTGCTAAACCAACTCTCTGCTGCATACCTCCTGATAATTGAGATGGTAATTGATTTTCAAAACCATTTAATCCAACAATATCTAATGCTTTTTGTGCTTTTGCTTCTCGAGAAGATTTTTCTTCTCCTCTAATTTCTAAACCAAATGCTGCATTATTTAAAACAGTTTGATGAGGTAGTAATCCAAATTTCTGAAAAACCATACTCATTTCTGTTCTTCTAACCTGTAGTAAATCTTTATTATTCTTTTCTGTTATATTATCATTATTAATATAAACCTTTCCAGATGTAGGTTCATTTAGTCTATTTAAACAACGAAGTAAAGTAGATTTTCCACTTCCGGATAATCCCATTATAACAAAGAATTCTCCTTCGTAAATTTCAAAATTGGCTTTGTTTATACCAACTGTACAGCCAGTTTTTTCAAGAATTTCTTTTTTAGAAAATCCTTTATCCAATAATTCTTGAGCTTTTTCTTTTTGCTTGCCGAAAATAATGGTTAAATCTTCGACTTTTAGTTTTACTTTTCTATTATTCTCTTTATTTTCCATTATAGAAATTTTGATTAAACATCTTGTCAAAACACGGTTGAATAGTAATTATAAGGCACAATACACCTAATAACTTCATTTAATATCAAAAACAATACCTTACACCAAAAATCATATTTTATAGAATATAATTTTTGATGCTTACAGTTTTTACACCATTTAAAAGATTTTTCCCTCGATCGATAAAGGGTTGCCTATGTAAAAAAGAATCACTCTTTTTATAGATTCAGAAATTAAATTATCAGTATTGATAATGAACAAGTATTTATATCGAACAACTTGAATTTTATATGCAAAAATTTATTTACAAATAAAAGCGCAACAATTACGCACAACTTCTTTTGACATTGCAAAGTTACAAATTATATATTAAAGTGTTATTTATGAATAAAAAGCACTGATTTATAATACATTCGGACAATTATTAAATAATTTTATTCTACTTAACCTTATTACATTCTTAAGTGAGATTTATTTTCATATTAAAATTGAATATGTTAAATAATTAAAAATGGCTTTCGGTTATTTTTTAAAGGAAATTAAAAATTTTAATTTAGCCCTACTTAAAGTAAAATCAGACTATAAAAATTTAAATAATTCTTTATAATAAAATCAATACAAAATGATATTTTTTTATACTCGTTATGAGCATATTCTAGGACGAAAATTTATTACTGGAACATTAAAAAAAGAAAATCAACCACAAAAATTTGAGTTATACATCATAACTCCTGCAACTAAATATTTAGGTTTACCAATTGGTGGCGGTTTAGTAAAACTATCTCGTTTATACACGATGAATGGCGAATTAATTCATGCTAGAAATTATTCACCAGAAATTAAAGAAGAAGTTAAACAATTAAAGAAAACCTTAAAAATTCCTTATTTCAAATTATGGAAAGGTTACTTAATTATGTTAGCTATTGTTTCTGTTGCAGCTGTAATTTATGCTATTAATAATAAAATAAAAGCGAATAAATACAACGATCAAACGACTCATTTAAATGAAGCTTTGAATGATTTAAAAGCTGGGCAATTATATGGCGCTACTTTCTTTACAGATGCAGAAGGAAATAGTATAAATGGTTTACCACAAGGTTGGATAAAGATTGAAAAAATTGAAGGTGACACGATTTTTGTAAAACGTTCTTTACAAACAGAAACTGATAAAGCACTGTTTGAAATGGAAAATATTACTAAATTTAAACCTACAACAGAAAACGAATGGAATTCTCATATAGAGAAAATTAATTATCCGTTGCTAAAAAAAGGGTTACAAGAAAAGGAAAAGGATAATGATCGATTTGATCTTTTATATATTGGGGAAGCCAATGAAAAGTATTCTGGTGTAACAATATCATTAAAAGGTGCAGAATAAGTAAATAAAACAATTTATTATGGGAAAGTTTTTCACTTACTTTTGGCTTGTATTCATTATGTATTTCATTTTTGCTCATCCAGCAATTATTTATTATTCAACTGTATCATATTCAGACTTAGCGAATGTTAATGGTAAAACATCTTTAATCTATTTAGGTATAAGTTTGTTGTTATGGATTAGTGTATTTGGAATTACTTTTTATCTTATTTACAAAAGCTCTTTTCTTACGCAGAAAAATATTGCCTATTTATTAAGATATGGAAAAAGAGTTGAAGCTAAGATTATTGAAGCTAAAACAACTCTATTACAAAATAAAAAATTTGCTCATAAAAAATTGGTATTAGAATTAAAGAATTTTAATCGTGATACCATTTTGCATTCTTTAGAACTTAATGATTCTCGTCCCCAAGAAAATCGATATGAAAAAGGCAACTGGATTACATTAATCATTGACGAAAATTTTAAGAAAGCTCCTTACATTACTTTAGATGGAATAAAAACCAAAGTAAATTATTCTCTCTATTTTATTTGGTTATTTTTTCTTGCAGCAATCATTAGTTACTATGTTTACAGTTACAAAACAGAAAATTTTGGATATGGATGGCGATTTTTAAGTTTTGAACACCCATTAATTATATCTCCATTGGTCATATTTTTTATTGGTTTTATTTTTTGGCTAATATTTGTTAAGCTAATGGGAAAATATTCTTTTAGAAATAAGTCTTCACTAGAATTAAAATTTAAAGGTCAAAAAACAGTAGCTAAAATTATTAGTGCCGAGCAAACTGGAACTTATGTTAATAATCAACCACAGGTAAAATTTGAACTAACTTACACTGATATTTCTGGAAAGACACATTATAACTCGATTAAAAAAATTGTATCTCTTCTAGAAATTGGAAACTTACAACAAAAAGAAAAAGAAATTTTTTATTTGATTAATGATCCAAATACGATTGCATTTACTGATGATTTATATGAAATTTAACAACATGAAAAAGTATATTTATTTAAGTTTATTATCATTTATATCTGTTGGGTTTTATTCTTGTAAAGAATTTAAAAATTCCATTAATGATACGCTTAATGAAAAAGAAAATACAATTGAAGATGAAAAAGTATCTCCTGTATCACATCATGTAGAAAAAGAAGATGAAGTACTCTTTGTAAATAATTTACAAGCACTAGAGAAGGCTGAAAAAGCTTTACGTGATCGTAGTGAATTTAAAGGGAAAGATATTTTTATTTATAAAACAATTCATTTTTATGATGATGGAAGAATTAATGTAAAACTACAAAATCCTGAAAATCCACTTTTTATAGATCAATATCAATACAAAGATGAAGAATGGGAAGAGCCTACTCCTGTCAGACTTTCTAAGAATGATAATATTAAAGAAGATTTAGTTAATTTAAATCGTGTTTCTTTTCTTTATGTAAACAATGTTTACAATGCATTAGTTGAGAAAAGAAAAGAGATAGGAAGTACATCTACTGATTATACTATTTATGTAGCTTATTATAAAGATAGAGTAAATTGGTATCCTTCTACACTATCTAGCGATCGCTATGAATATGATATAGAGTTTAATGAAGATGGAACATTAAAATCATTTGAAATGAAATAAAAGATTGATAAAATAAAAAGCTTGGAAGATTTCCGAGCTTTTTAATTATTATAAAATATGTTTTTCTGCGTGGTAAGAAGAACGAACCAATGGTCCTGATTCTACATGTCTAAAACCTAAGCTACGAGCAAAATCTTCGTAAGCTTTAAATTGTGCAGGTGTTATAAACTCTTTTAATGGTAAATGTTTTTTTGTTGGTTGTAAATATTGTCCAATTGTAATAACATCTACATTTGCATTTGCAACATCTTGAATAGTTTCGAAAACTTCATCTTCAGTTTCTCCCAAACCAAGCATCATACCTGTTTTTGTACGACGTTGTCCTGCTTCTTTTGCATAACGAAGAACTTCTAATGAACGATCATATTTTGCTTGTATACGCACTTCTCTTGTTAATCTACGAACAGTTTCCATGTTATGAGATAAAACCTCTGGTGCTGCTTCAACTAAACGATCAATGTGTTTTTCTACCCCTTGAAAGTCAGGAATTAAAGTCTCCATTGTTGTTCCTGGACTAATTCTACGGACAGCTTGTATTGTTTCTGCCCAAATAATAGATCCCATATCTTTTAAATCATCACGGTCAACAGATGTTAAAACCGCATGTTTAATTTTCATTAATTTAATAGATCGTGCAACTTTTTCTGGTTCAGCCCAATCAACTTGTTCAGGACGACCAGTTTTTACTCCACAAAAACCGCAAGATCTTGTACAAACATTTCCTAATATCATAAAAGTCGCAGTACCTTCTCCCCAACACTCACCCATGTTTGGACAACTTCCACTTTGACAAATTGTATTTAGTTTATATTTATCTACTAATCCTCTTAGTTCTTTATGTTTTTTTCCTGTTGGTAACTTCACACGTAACCATTCAGGTTTTTTTACTCTTCCGTCTGGTAATAGTTCAACACTCATACGTTACTTTTCTAATTTGCTAATTTACGACATATTTTTAATAAATTTTAATCATAGAAAAGAACAATAACTAAATTTGGAATACATCTTTATTGTATTTTATTAGATAAATAACGAGATAATAGAATACAAAATCTACTCAAAAGGGATTTCCTATATTTTAGAAAATCCCTTTTTTTTTAGTTGATTAAATTATTTTTATTAAAATTAATTATTTTTAAATTTAGTTAGATTAAAAACCTTTGGTATTGTTTTAAACACTATTACCTATTCTAAATATCAGTAAATGTGTTGATCTTGGCGCTAAATTCATTCCTGTTCCAGAGCAATTACCAGACTGACCCCTACCTAATTGTATTTGCCAATCTCTTGGAGTTGTTAAAACAGTTGCATAACTTATTGTACTACCATGATTAGATAATGGTCCTTGATTATGAGAAGCTGTGTTATGAATTCTTTGAGTTCCAGTTGTGTTCGGAAAATCAACAAAATATGAACTAATTGTACAACCAGAAACATCGTGAGTTGCTTCATAAACAAAAATAATTTGATATACACCTGTAGGGAAAGAAATTGTTCTAGTAGTTTCATTGTATGTTAAACCAGCAATTGCATTTTTAATTGAAGTCATAGGAACAATAGATGCTCCTCCTGCTGGTTGTCCATTTAAAAAATTAGTTTGTTCAGTTCCAAGATTAAAAACGGATGGAGATGGTATTGAAAAATCATTTGATATATTACTTGTTAACCTTACATTATTACTACCATCTACCATTAAAATCTTTCCCGAAGAGGCATTAGATTCTTGTAATCCATTTAGTTTTAATGTATTTGCAACAGAAGTTGTAATGGCTGTAGCTTCACTTAATGTTCCTCCTAATTTAACATTTGCACCAACTTGCGTTATTCCATTTATAGCACCAGTTTGTTGCTTTAATTTTTGCCAAACTAAACCATCAAAAAAGTAATAACCAATCTCGTTTACATTTGTAGTTTTTGGTGTTCTATTAGCAACTATTAGCGGTTCTGTTACATATATTAAACTACCTGTTTGATCTAAGGAATATAAACCGTCTTTAAGTTTTAAATTTTCTCCTGTTAATTTTGGAGGAATGATTCCATCTGGGATTGTTGAAATAGAGCTTGAAGCTACTTCTAAAGTAGCATGAGGTGTTGTAGTTCCTATCCCTACTTGCGCACAACTAGGTACTGATAATAAAATTATTACCAATAAAGAATAGATTTTTTTCATTTTTTGTCTTTAGTGTTTTCTCAAATTTAGTGAAAAAACAAGGGTGCGAAGCGTATTTACTGTTAAAATAAATTAAGTTGTTTTGATTCTAAATCTAACAGAAATTGTTTACGATTTTTTCCACCAGCAAATCCAGTTAAAGAACCATCAGAGCCGATAACACGATGGCAAGGAACGAGAATGGATATCTTATTCTTACCATTTGCATTAGCAACTGCTCTTATTGCTAATAAATCACCTACTGCAATAGCTTGTTCTTTATAAGATCGTGTTTCTCCGAACTTAATTTTTAATAATTGGTTCCATACCTTCTGTTGAAACTCTGTTCCAATAAAATCTATAGGAATGGAAAATTGTTTTAAATTACCATCAAAATATAAATCTAATTCTTCTTGAAGTTGATTTAGAATTACATCATTATCATTGTAAAAAATTTCTCCAATTTTTTCTAATTCTTTTACTTGTTGAGTTGTTGTTTTTCCATCCAAAAAATTTAACATACAAACTCCTTTCTCCGATCTTACAGCAATCATTTCTCCCAATAATGTTGGTATATTTTTTGAATAAAACATTTTTATATTTTTAGTTGAAAGTTAATTAAATATATCCGTAATTTGTTGTCAAAATTAATATTAAAAACTCATCATTTCAATAATGAAAAAATCTATATCTTTTTTTATTTTAACGTTATTCGTTATTTTTTCTTGCCAATCTAAAAGTATTCAGACGGAAGAAAAACAAGTTGAAACTATCGCAGAAGCAAAAGCTATTGCGAAAGAACACAATGCCAAAAACTCATTAGATTGGGCAGGTAAATATGAAGGTACAATTCCTTGTGCCGATTGTGAAGGTATAAAATACATTGTTGAACTAAAGAAAGATGGCAACTTTTTTATTGAACAAGAGTATTTAGGAAAAGAAACTGTTTATCAAGATGAAGGTTTTTATAAATGGGATGCTTCTAGTAATATTTTACATTTAAATTCTAATGTGACTCCACTTATCTTAAAGGTTGAAGAAAACCAGTTAAAAGTTTTAGATCAGGAAGGAAAAATTATTACAGGAAATTTAAAGGATAAATATATCTTGAAAAAGGTAAAGTAAAAATAAGAAACGCTCAATCTTAGATTGAGCGTTTGTATTTATATATTTTTTATAATCCAATAATCTCGGGAAATTCCAACATCATTTCGGTTAATTTCTATTTCATCGCAAAAATCAAGGAATAACTCATCCAAAGTTTTATCAATTTTTGGTGTAGAACCTAATAAATTTGTAATAACAGGATTTGTTTCCTCTTCCATCAATTGACCTTTATAAGTTTCTATAAAGTTTTCTTTGTAACCAACAAATGTACTTGGCACAAAAACCAAAACTTCTTCCGTATCAATCACCAAAAAGGTTTTTGACTGTTTAATTAACTGAATTGTTTTTTGTTTTTCAAAATCAGAACCAAGTTCTAATCCTTCTAAAAACACTTCTACATTATCAAAAACTTCTTCTTTATTCTGAACAAATTCCATTGTCTAAATTTTAGCAAATTTAAAAATTAATCCTCTTTTAATAAAACTTCAACCTCTAAATATTCGTGATAATTTTTCACAAAATCATGTTCGAAATCGATATCTTCTAAACGCATTTGTAAATTCTTTTTATCAATATCTATAAAATCTAAAACGGTATGTACATTGTATTTTTCGATGCAATTATAAATTGGATAAAGTGTAATCTGTTTAAGAGTAAGTGCTAAAACAAAACAATCTATTCCATTAAAATTAACACCAATATCAGCAAAACTTTTATAAAAAGAAATTAAGTTCGTTTTTAGCTGAAGATTATAATTAAAACTTTTTAATTTAAAATTTTTCAACACCAAACGATTTGTTGTTTTTAATACTATTTCTTCTGTAATCTGAATATTTTTGCTCAATAACTCAATTATTCTTTTATCTTCTACCAATTGATATAAGGCATTTAAATATCGTTTAGCTTCCTCTAAATTAAATAATTCTACATTGACTAAAATAGACAGAAAAAGAAATCTTTTGTTCATTGGATAAACAATTTCTATTTCTTGTAAATATTTTAATGCTTCTTCAAATTTTAATTTATGAATATAATATTCTGCGATGTAAAAATTGGTTGCAAATAGATAGTAATCTTCTTTTTTAGCTTCTAACAAATATAAAATAGATTCTTCGTTAAAATTTAAATTTCGCTGAACAACACCTTTCAAAAAAAGTGCTTTTTTATCGTTAGGAAATTCATGAAGAAGTTGATTAAGTAAATCTTGAGCCTTTATAAGTTGCTGAATTGGATTATGAATAAATGAAAAACCTTTCCAGATTGGATATTGGTTTTCGTTTATTTCATCATCGAGAATTAAGAAAAAAATGTCATTAAATAATCGATTATAATCCACAGTTCTTTTATTTTATGTTTGCTAAAATTAAGCTATTTTTAGAAGTTTACAAATTTTGATGATTAAACTCCTAGAATTTATCTCTTTTAATTTTTCCACTTTCTGTTCGTGAAAATTCTGCCATAAAAATAATTTCTTTTGGAACTTGATATTTGGTTAAATCAGTCAAAGAAAAATCTAAACTTCTCTCCTCTCCTTCTACAACCAGAATTAACTTTTGTCCTAATAATTCATCTTTCTTTGATGTAATGTAAAATTCTGAATTGATAAAGGTTTTTAATTTAGCTTCTATCTGTTCTGGAAATAATTTTATTCCACCAGAGTTTATAACATTATCAACTCTACCAATCCAATTAAATTTTCGTTTACTAACCAATTCCACAATATCATTAGTAACAACTTGCAAATTATCATAAGGTGTATCAATCACTAAACAACCTCTCTCATCTTGAGAAATTTTAACCTCATCAAATGCTTCAAAAATATTTTCTACAGTTAAAAATTTCTTATTCTTAACTTGTTTAAATGCAATATGAGTTATTGTTTCTGTCATTGCGTATGTTTCGTAAACTTCATTTTCAAAATCAAACAAATCTTGTTTTACTTTATCAGAAAGTGGCGCTCCACCAATAATTAGTTTATTACATTTTGCAACAAAATCTATTGATTTTTCTACTTGCATTGGCGTTAATGCAACAAAATCTATTGATTGTAATTCTTCTTTTATAGATTGATTAATTTCATCTAAAGAAATGTGACTAATTGGTTGTATACAAATTAATTTTAAACCTATTTCTATAGCTCTTACCAACATCAGTTTTCCTGCTATATAATTAACTGGCATAGCTAATAAAGCCGAATTCCCTCTTTGTAAATGCAAATATTTAGCAGTCATATTTGCACTTTTACGCATATTCTCTTTGGTTAAGATAATTTCTTTTGGAGTGCCAGTAGAACCAGATGTATGAGCAATCATAACTTCTGAATCTGAAAACCATTCTATTAGAAAATCTTTTACAGATTTTTCAAAGTTATTTGCTGGAACAATTGTATTCGCATCTAAATCTGCATTAGAAAAATTTAAATATAACATCTTATTTTATATAGCTTACTCCTGCATTAATTTCTACATCTAATAAATTATTTGCAGGTGGAATTGGACAATTATAATGTTTACTATATGCACAGTAAGGATTATAAACTTTATTAAAATCTATTGCAATTGTTTTAGATTTTGTTCCCAAATCTTTTGTACTTAAATCTAAATATCGTCCTCCCCCATATGATGTTACACCATTTGTATCATCCATAAAAGGTAAAAAAAGATGTTCTTTATATTCTTCCATAATCGGAGAAGATTGATAAATTGTTAATTGATGTTGTTGTCCATCTAATTCAAATTCAACAACTCCGTACTCTTTATAATTTTTAATCTTCTTTGCAGAAGTTGGGAACGGGATTACTTTACCATCTTTAATAGGCGAAAAATTAGCCTTTACAATGTACTTTTCATTAATTGGGAAAAATGTAATTCCTTTAAAATTCTCTCTCTCTTCTTCTACTAAAGGAGTAGTTTTTGGATCTGTATACGATTCTGCTAACTCTTTTTGATAATGTTTAATTTCTTCTATTCCAGATAATTGTTTTGTTGCTTGACAACTAACTAATATGATGAACGAAAATATAATTATGAATACGCTGTTTTTCATTTGTTTCTGTATAAAAATTCTCCTTTCAAATTCAATTTACTTGGTAAATTGTTTGCAAATAATCCTCCTGTTCCTAAACCTTGTGGCATTTCTGGATAAAGAATTGCTGTCCATTGTGCAATTGCATTTAATCCGACATTACTTTCTAATGCTGATGTAATCCAAAATGGAATTCCGAAAGTATCAGCTGCATTTATCCATTCTAAAGATCCTCTAATTCCTCCAACTAAACTTGGTTTCAGAATAATATATTGAGGCTTTATTATTTCTAATAATTTAAATTTACCTTCTTGCTGAATAACTCCTATTAATTCTTCATCTAATGCAATTGGTGTAGGAGAAATAGCACATAGCTCAGTTATTTCTTTTATTTGACCAGCTTTTATTGGTTGCTCTATAGAATGAATTTTTAAATCTGCTAATTGTTGTAATACAATTTTAGCCTCATCAAATGTAAAACCTCCGTTTGCATCTACACGTAATTCTAATTCTTCAGCAGAAAATTCTTGTCTTAATTGTTGTAAAATTTTATGTTCATTTTCCCAATCAACACCAATCTTAATTTTAATACATTTAAAACCTATTTTTAATTTTTCTTTGATTTGTTCTCGCATGAAATCTATAGATCCCATCCAAATTAATCCATTCGTTTGGATACCCTTATCTCCTGTAGAAAAAGATGATTCGTATAAATCTGGATTGTATATATCTGTATAATTATCATTGTAACGATTTACAGACATACTCTGAAAAGCTTGCTCTAATCCAAATTGTATAGAAGGCCATTCGCGCAATTGATTCCATAATTCTTCAATTCCTAACTCTATATTTTCGCAAGCCCAATTTAATTTTTCTTCATAATTTTGTTGGTCATCAAAACTTAAACCTTTAAATAAACCACACTCTCCTAAATATTTTTTCCCATCTTCTTCTATCGTAATAAAATAGGTGATCTTTTCTGTTAATATTCCGCGAGAAGTTCCACTAGGATTCTTAAATTTTAATCTATATTGTTCAAAACTTGCTTTCATCATTCAAATTTAGGAAATGATATTAAGTTATTATATTTTATCTTCTAATTGTTTTTAAAAGACTATTCTTCGTTATTTTATAAAAATTATATTCCGCCATTAGGTCTCTGTTTAAGTCAAATTGTTAAAATAAATAAAAAAATAAATTTTTATTCTGTAACATTTACAATAGTTGCGCGTCTAAATTGTAAATAACCCTACTAATGAAAAAATTACTAATTCCAATAATCTGTTGTGTAGCAGTTAACGTATCTGCACAACAAGACAGAAAAGGAAAATTGACATACTCTGACCAAACCCCTGTTGCATTTGTAGATATCATTGTACAAGATGGTGATAAAATAATAGATGAAATTTCTACTGACGAAAATGGTGATTATTCTATTGATTTACCTGAAGGAAATTATATTATTAGAATCGAAGAAAACGGAAGCTTATTACATTCTCAAACTATTATTGTAGATAATAATTCTGAAATTGGAATTATCTCTATAGCAAAACCTGAAAACGTAACGTTGAAAGAAGCTGTTGTGACAAGTCAAAAAAAATTAATTGAGAAAAAAGTTGACCGATTAGTTTTTAATGTAGATCAAGCAGAAGGTGCAAAAGGAGGAAATGCCTTAGATGCTCTTCGTTTAGCTCCACGTATAAAAGTTGATGAAAATACCGAAACTGTATCTATCATTGGAAAAGGTAATGTTACTGTAATGATTGATGACCGATTAATGCAAATGAGTAGTACACAATTAGCAAATTATTTGAAAACTATTCGTGCAGAAGATATCGAGAAAATAGAAATCATTACAAATCCTCCTGCAAAATATGATGCGACAGGAAATAGTGGTATCGTAAACATTGTACTTAAAAATGGTAAAAAAGATAGTTTAAATGGTTCTTTATCTTCAACATATAGTCAGCAAAAGAATGCTGGTTATAATGTTAGTGGAAACATTAATTACAGAAAAGGTAAATGGACGTTAAATTCTAATATTTATAATGGGTATAATAACTGGTTTCAGCGTGTTAAAAATGATATTACATATGAAGATGAATTTTGGTCAACAACCGGTTACAACAAAAATGGAAATAAATATGTAGGAGGAAGAATTGGTGCTGACTACGAAATAAATGATAAGTTAATTACTGGTTTTAATCTTGATCTTGGTCAGGGTGATGGAACTTATGATAACGAAGGAACTTCAGATATTTTTAGTTTACCAGAGAGAACTATTTCTCGTTACATTTCTACAGATCGTAGAGGAAGTAACTGGGATTGGACATACTTAGGATTAAATTATCACATCATTAAAAAATTTGACACTGAAGGTAAAAAATTGACTTTCGATTTTGATTATTCAAATAATGTTGAAGGAGATATTTCCAAATCTATTAGTAATGAATTTAATAGTGACTGGACAGAAATTGCAGATAAATATCAAGGAAATATAGCTGATATTCAACAAAAATCTAATCGTTTTAATATTAGTATTGATATGGAACATCCTATTAACGATTGGAAAATGAATTATGGTACTAGATTACGTTGGGCAATAGATGAATCTGATAATAAAAGATTTACAAAAGATAGAATTACTGATTATACTGAAGATATAGATTTTAGAAGTAGATATCAGTATAACGAAAACATTTATGCGCTGTACTACTCTATCGAAAGAAAGTTTGGAGAGAAATGGACTGCAAAAGCTGGTTTACGTTACGAACATGCAAGTGTAAAGGGAATTATAAAAACTAATAATACAGAGTTTAATAATAAATTCGATGGTTTATACCCAACGGCTTATGTAATGTATCAAGCTTCTGAAAATAACTCTTTTACTTTAAATTATAGTCGTCGTGTACAACGTCCGTTTATTTGGTATTTAAATCCTATGAGAACTATTATTAATGAATATCAAATTCAGGAAGGAAATCCAAATTTAATACCAGCCAATTCTAGTAATTTCGAATTAGAATATGCGTACAAAGATTTAAGTGTTTCGAGTATTTATTACAAATTAGAAGAGAACATTTTTGAACAAGTAAATATTGTTGATCCAGAAACTAAAATAACAACTAATAAGCCTTTAAACTTTGGTAGAACATATAGCATTGGTTTTAGTGAAAATCTAAATTTAAAACCATACAAGTGGTGGAAATTAAATGCAAGTGCAGATGTTTTCTACAGAAAAGTAATTAGTAAAATTCCTGAAGCAAATTACAATTTAGATGGTTTGACTGGAGAGTTTAGATTGACAAATAATTTAGAGTTAAACAAAAAGAAAACACTTTTTGCTAATTATACATTTGCTTATTATACAAAAAGTTATGAAGGATTAACGACAATTGGTGACTTTATGCGTCACAGCGCAGGTTTTAGAGCCATGATTTTTGACAAGAAACTTCAATTATCTGTTAATGTTTATAATTTATTAGAAAATAGAAATGGTACATATAGAAATATTTCTAATGGTATTATTACTGATAATTTTTACAATGCTTACCGAAATTTCCGTATCGGATTAACCTATAATTTTGGTAAACAATTTAATATGGAAAAATCTAAATCTAATCAAGAACAAGGAGGAAAAGGATAATAATTTCAAAAATAAAACCCAAAACTGAATCGTTTTGGGTTTTATTTTTTATTATTAAATATGTTTCGACAAGCTCAACATGACAACATATAATAACAGCTTAATTTATTATCTCAAGAAATTTTTAAACATTATAGTTTCTATGACCAAAAATAGAACTTCCTATTCTAACCATAGTACTTCCTTCTTCAATCGCTACTTCATAATCTCCACTCATTCCCATAGATAGAGTATTTATAGTTGAGTAACTGTTTTTAAGATAATCAAAGTTTGACTTTAATGTTTTAAATTCTTGTCTAATTTGATTTTCATCTTCTGTAAAAGTTGCCATTCCCATTAAACCAATAACTCTAACATTTGGTAAAGTTTGTATTTCATCTTTCATTACTTGACGAATTTCATCTTCATCAAAACCAAATTTTGTTTCCTCATCAGCTATAAATTGTTGCAATAAAACATCAATTACACGATTATTTTTTTCTGCTTGCTTATTAATTTCTTTTAATAATTTTAAGCTATCAACTCCGTGAATTAAATGAACAAAAGAAGCCATATATTTTACCTTATTAGTTTGTACATGACCAATCATGTGCCAACGAATGTCTTTTGGTAAGACTTCGAATTTATCGCACATTTCTTGAATTTTATTTTCACCAAAGTCTCTTATTCCAGCTTCGTAGGCTTCTTGTAAATCCTCTACTGGTTTCGTTTTAGAAACCGCAACCAATGTTACATGATTTGGAATAGTTGCTTCTATATTTTTTAAATTAGTTTGAATACTCATTTTTAATTATTCATTTAAGTCAAAAACAGGAAATCCGCTTAATGGTTTTGGTTCGATGTATGTACTCTTTGGAGGCATTTTAAGCCCTAAATCAGAGATTAATTGTAAATCCTTTACATCTATCGGATAAAAAGCAAATGCAGCTTTATATTCACTATTATCTACTTTATTTTTTAAAGCTTCTATTCCAATTTTATTTCTAGTTCCCTTTTCATAATGCACACGAGAATCTTTACGAGAATCTTGTATATTAAGAATTGGTTTCAGCACATTTTCCTCAAAAATATAAGTATCCAATTCGCTAAGACCTTCGGTTGTTAAAATATTATTTTTAACAAAAAGGCTATAAAACTCACCATCTAAATACAATACCAAATGATGTTTTTTTGTAGGAACAGTCAATTCATCTTTTTTAGGTATTACCTCAAAATACTCTTCTAATGCACTTAAAAACTCTTGACTACTTAATCCATTTAAATCTCTAATTAATCGATTATAATCATTAATTATTAAATCTTCGTTAGAAACTAAAAGTGCTAAAGTATAATTAAAAGCTTCATTTCCATAAACCTCATCTTCAGAATTTTTTGTTGCATATTGTGTATATCGTTCCGAACTTTCCATACGGTGATGACCATCTGCAATATATAATTCATTAAGATTTTCTATTGAATCTTTAAATTGTTTTAAATTTAAACGATTATCAACACGCCATAGTAAATGTTGAACACCATTCTCTTCAGAAACTTTTAGCAATGGTTTACGCTTCATCTCTGTGTCTATTAATAAATCTACACGTTGCGTAGGTTTATATGTTAATAAAACAGGTTCGGCATGAAAATGAGATTCTTTTAAATAATCTGCAAATAATTCTACACGACGTTCTATTGTTTCTTCGTGACGCTTTATTTTATTATTCTTATAATCTTCAATACTTACTAAACCAACAAGTCCTTTGGTTTGACGACCATCTGGCTGAATAACTTGATAAATGTAAAACGAAGATTTATCTTGGGTTAAGATTTTTCTTTCGACAAAGTCTTCAAAATTTTCTCGTACTTTTTTAAATTTTTCTTTCGAATCTTTAATCGTTTCATCCCACGTTGGTAAAATAACATGTAAAAAAGAATTATCTTTTGTATTAATAAAATGTTCTAATTCTTCTTTAGAATATTGATTAACAGCAAGTGTAACAAAATTTTGTGATGTTTCTTCTGTAGGACGAACTCCTTTAAATGGCTTAAATTGAGGCATTATTAATTTTTATAAAAAACTGAACAAAATTATTTCCCGTAAATATCTGCAATTTGCGTTGCTAATTCTGTCCCAATTCTATCTTGTGCTTCGTTTGTAGAACCTGCGATATGAGGTGATAATGAAATAGATTCATTCATTAATAATCCCATTTCTGGGTTTGGTTCATTTTCGAAAACATCTAATGCTGCTCCTGCAACTTTTCCTTCTTCTATAGCATCTACTAGAGCTTTCTCGTCAATAACTCCTCCACGGGCTGTATTAATTACAACAACTCCGTCTTTCATCTTAGCAAATTCATTTTCTCCTAAAATATAACCGTCTTGTGCAGGCACATGTAACGTAATAAAATCTGACTTTGTAATTACTTCATCAAAATCTACAGAAGTAATTGTGAAAGTTAACTTTTGTCCGTCAAAAAATTCTAATTCGATATCACGAGTTGCTGGGAATTTATCGTAAACTAGAATATCCATTCCTAAGCCAATTGCTTCTCGGATTACTTCTACTCCAATTTTACCAAACCCAATAACACCCATTGTTTTCCCTCTCAATTCGATTGCTTTTGCATAAGCTTTTTTCAATCCATTGAAATTAGAATCTCCTTCTAATGGCATAGATCTATTGGCTTGATGTAAATTACGAACAATTGAAAATAAATGCGCCATAACAAATTCTGCTACAGAAGCAGATGAAGATGCTGGCGTATTAATAACTTCAATTCCTTTTGATCTGGCATATTCTACATCAATATTATCCATACCAACTCCACCTCTACCAATAATTTTAAGATTAGTAGCATCTATTAGTTCTTTACGAACTTTAGTTGCAGAACGAACTAAAAGAACTTCTACTCCATTTTGATTGATATAATTTTCTAATTGGTCTTGTGCTACGTGAATTGTAAGGACTTCAAATCCTTTTTCTAATAAAGCATTTTCTCCTGCTTTAGATATTCCGTCGTTTGCTAATATTTTCATGTTATAATTGTATAATGTATTGTGTAAAATGTACAAAGTACATTTTACTTTGTACTTTCTTTTTATCCAAATTTTTGTTCAAACTGTTTCATCACTTCAACCAATACCTGTACAGATTCTAATGGTAAAGCATTGTACATTGACGCTCTATATCCACCAACATCACGATGTCCAGCCAAAGAAACAATTCCAGCCTCTTTTAATAATTCGTCAAATTCAGTTTTTAAAATTTCATTATTTAAAACGAAAGTAGCATTCATTTGAGAACGATCTTCTGTTTCTGCAGTACCTGTAAATAATCCATTTCTATCAATTTCTGCATAAACAGTTTCTGCTTTTTCTGTATTTATTTTAGCAATCGCTTCAACACCACCTTGCTCTTTTAACCATTGTAAGTTAAGCATTACACCATATATAGCAATAACTGGCCAAGTATTAAAAGATGATTCTTTTTTGATGTGCGTATCCCAATTTAAATAATCTGGAATATTACGTCCCGTTTTTCCTAATAAATCTTTCTGTACAATTGCAACAGCAGAACCTGCAGGTCCCATATTTTTCTGAGCACCAGCATAGATAGCTCCAAATTTAGAAACATCAATTTTTCTTGATAAAATATCCGAAGACATATCACAAACAACAGGAACAGTAGAGTTTGGAAACTCTTTTATTTGTGTTCCAAAAATTGTATTATTTGAAGTACAGTGAAAATAATCTACATCAGTAGGAATCGTATAATCTTTAGGGATATAATTATAATTTTTATCTTTAGAAGAAGCTACAATTTCTATTTCTCCAAAACGTTTTGCTTCTTTTATAGCATTTTCTGCCCATTTACCTGTCTGAGCATAAGCTGCCTTACCTCCTTCTTTCAATAAATTGTAAGCAACTGTAGGAAATTGTAAAGAAGCTCCACCTTGCATAAATAAAACATCATGCGTTTCTGGAACATTCATTAACTCTTTTACCAATGCTCTAGCATTATCTATAACTTCTACAGCATCTTTTCTACGATGAGAAATTTCTAAAATAGAAGTTCCTGAATTATTGAAATCTAAACAAGCTTGAGCCATTTTTTCGAAAACAACTTGAGGTAAAATGCATGGTCCCGCACTAAAATTGTGTACTTTCATAATGATATTGTTGTGTGTTGTGTTTGTATTATCTAAACAAATATAGTAAATCAAATGGTCTTTAAATGATAAATAAACAACTAGTTTTTATCAATCTATGAACAAAAAAACCTAAACAAAATTTGTTTAGGTTTTATATTATAATTGAAGTTAAAATTTAATATTGAACAAAGTCAATATTTAATTCTTCTGCTTTACGCTTGTAATATCCGTCAGCTAATTTATCTTTAATTTCTGCAAAAGAGTTTAAAGTATATTCTATATGCTCATCTTCATGAGCTGCTGTAGGGATAATTCGGAAAATAATCATTCCTTTAGGAATAACTGGATATACAACAACCGATACAAATATTCCGTATTCTTCGCGCATTTCTTTTGCAAGAACTGTTGCTTCGATAGGAGAACCATTTAAAACGATTGGTGTAACACAAGTATCAGAACCTCCGATATCGAAACCTCTTTCTTTTAATCCGTTTTGAATTTTCTCTACGTTACTCCACAATTTATCTTTTAATTCTGGAGAATTTCTCAATAATTCTAAACGCTTTAATCCACCAATTACCATAGGCATTGTTAAAGATTTTGCGAAAATTTGAGAACGTAAGTTGTATTTTAAAATACGAATAATGTCTTTATCTCCAGCAATAAATGCTCCGAAACCAGCCATTGATTTTGCGAAAGTTGAGAAATAAATATCAATTTCATCTTGACAACCTTGCTCTTCACCAGCTCCAGCTCCAGTTTTACCTAAAGTCCCAAAACCGTGTGCATCATCAACTAATAAACGGAATTTATACTCTTCTTTATAAGCTGCAATTTCTTTTAAGATTCCTTGTTTTCCTGTCATTCCAAAAACACCTTCTGTAATAACTAAAACACCTCCTCCTTGTTTATCTGCTAATTTACGAGCACGAATAATCGTTTTCTCGAAACTTTCGATATTATTGTGTTGATAAATAAAACGTTTACCAAAGTGTAAACGAACACCATCTACAATACAAGCATGACATTCAGCATCGTAAACGATAACATCATTTTTACCTACTAAAGCATCAATTGTAGAAACCATTCCTTGGTAACCGAAATTCATCAAATAAGATGATTCTTTTTGAACAAAGTCTGCTAACTCTTGCTCTAATTGAGCATGATAATCTGTTTGACCAGACATAGCACGAGCACCCATTGGATAAGCCATTCCGTATTGTGCTGCTGCATCTGCATCAGCTTTACGAACTTCTGGATGATTTGCTAAACCTAAGTAATTGTTAATTGACCAAGTAACTACTTTTTTTCCTTGAAATTCCATAACTGGTCCTATTTCTCCTTTTAATTGAGGAAAAACGTAATAACCTTCACCGTAATCAGCAAATTGACCTAATGGTCCTGGGTTTTGTTTTAAACGTTCAAAAATGTCCATTTTTATTCTTGTTTATTTTTTATTAATTGAAAAAAAGTAGAAAGTGATTAATCACGACCTACTTTAATAGTTTAATTTCTACAAATATACATATTATTTTATTTGTTCTACAGTAGCTCTGGCTTCTAAACCATTTAATCTACTATTCGTAAAACCTTGCTCCGCCATCCAATCATCACTAAACACTTTTGTCATGTAGCGAGATCCATGATCTGGATATAAAATTACAATTACAGAATTTTCGTCAAATTCTCCTAATTCTGCTAATTGTTTATATGCTTGTGTTGCAGCTCCAGAAGTATAACCAGCCATCACTCCTTCTTTTAAGGCGATTTCTCTAGTTCTATATGCCGCTTCTTCATCTGTTACCTTCACAAATTTATCAATCATATCAAAATGAAGAGCACCTGGAACTAAATTTTTTCCCATTCCTTCTATTCTATATGGATAAATTTCTTCTTTATCAACCTCTCCTGTTTCGTGATATGTCTTTAAAATAGATCCATATGCATCTACTCCAATAATTTTTACATCAGGATTTTGTTCTTTCAAATAACGTGCACTACCTGTTAAAGTACCACCAGTTCCTGTACATCCAATTACGTGCGTAACTTTACCTTCTGTTTGTTTCCAAATTTCAGGACCTGTTGTTAAATAGTGAGCTTCTGTATTCCCTTGATTAAAGTATTGATTAATATAAATGGAATTTGGTGTTTCCGCAGCAATTCTTTTTGCTACTTCATAATAAGATCTTGGGTCTTCGGCAGGTACATTAGCTGGGCACAAAAATACTTTTGCTCCCATTGCTTTTAAAAAAGAGATTTTTTCTGCCTTTGTTTTGTCCGAAACTGCCAAGATACATTTATATCCTTTTACTATAGCAACCATGGCAACAGCAAATCCGGTATTACCAGAAGTTGTTTCTACAATAGTAGCGCCTGGTTCTAATAAACCTTTTCTTTCAGCCTCTTCTATAATATGTAAAGCTATTCTATCTTTTGTCGAATGTCCAGGATTGTAACATTCTAACTTTGCATAAACTACACCTGGAATGTCTTGGTTAATTCTGTTTAATTGAACTAAAGGAGTATCTCCTATTAACTCTAAAACGTTTCTATATTTACCAGTCATTTCACAAATATTCTTTTTCTAACAAAAAGCAAAACTAAGGATTTTTTCATTAACTGTTAAAAGATTAACAATAAAATTGATCTTTCAAATGTTTACAAACTTGTTAATTGATTAAAAATCAGTGTTTTATTATTTTGTAATTAATTATTATTTAAATTAAAAATGTATTCTAAAATCTTTTTGTCTACAGACGTTAATTCTACCTTTCTTCTCTCCATCATTTTCTCTGCAGCTTCAAAAGCTCTCTCTAAGTTAAAAACAGGAGCATCTGAATTACCTCCCCAACTGTAATGCTTTATCAAATTTGGAGGAAAACCTGATTGGAAAATATTAGCACAAATACCAACAACTGTACCAGTATTAAATTGAGTATTAATTGCTGATTTTGCATAATCCCCCATTATTAAGCCACAAAACTGTAAACCTGTTTTAACAAAACGACGATCTTTATAGCTCCATAATTTTACCTCAGCATAATTATTCTTCAGATTAGAATTATTTGTATCTGCTCCTAAATTACACCATTCTCCAATTACTGCATTACCTAAAAAGCCATCGTGACCTTTGTTCGAATAAGCCATTAAAATGGCATTATTCAATTCTCCACCTACTTTACAATATGGTCCAATTGTAGAACCAGAATAAATTTTTGCTCCCATGTTTATTTTAGCATGATCACATAATGCTAAACCTCCTCTAACCATAGAACCTTCCATTATTTCTGCATCTTTACCAATATAAATTGGTCCTTCGGAAGCATTTAAAATAGAAAACTCTACTTTAGCTCCTTCTTCCAAAAATATTCTTTCTGGATGTAAAACTCTATTTGTTTCAGAAATTGGTTGTGATACTCTATCTTTTGTTAACAATTCAAAATCAAATTCTATTGCTTGAAAATTATATGTAAATAAGTCCCATGAATTTTGAATATGAATAAGATTATCTAGGTGAATAACTTGCTCTGTAATTGTAGGGGCTACATTATCTGTTTTTACAGCAACAATTTTATCTTGATGAAGAATTGTTTGATTAAGTTGTAGGTTTATTATTGTATTGATTAATTCTTCGGTTGGTAGATAGGAAGGATTGATGAATATATTTTCTGTCTGAAGTTTTGTAGGAAATTTTTCTTCTAAATAGTTTTGTGTTTTAAAAGAAACCTTTTCGTTTAGTATTTTTTCCCAACGTTCAGTAAAACTTAAAACACCCATTCTTAAAGATGCTACTGGCTTTGTAAACGTCAGAGGTAAAAGATGTTCCCATTCTTCACCATCAAAAAGTACTATATTCATTTTAAAATAATTTGTGCAAATTTAAACATAAAAATATTAACACCACAATATACGGATAGTTTCTGCAATTTAATATAATCAAAATAAATCAGCCATTTTATTTGGTTCTTATAAAAAGGTCTGCGTAATTTTACAGACATTTTAAAAAATTTCTCATTTTGAAGTCAGCGCCGATTCATTTTGGTTCAATCGCATATATTTTAGACGATTACCTTGCTAATAATTCCTTTTCATCTGTTTTTTTCTTAGTAGATGAAAATACACATATTCACTGTTTACCTCTTTTATTAGCAGATTTAGACCATCTTTCTGCTTATGAGATATTAGAAATTGATGCTGGAGAAGAAAATAAAAACATTGAAACAGTTAACAACTTATGGTTAGCCTTAAGTGAATTAGAAGCAGACCGACATGCTTTAGTAATTAACGTTGGTGGAGGTGTTTTAACCGATATGGGTGGTTTTATGGCTTCGACTTTTAAAAGAGGAATTAAATTTATTAATATCCCAACTACTTTATTATCTATGGTTGATGCTTCAGCTGGAGGTAAAAATGGAATTGATTTGGAAGGAATGAAAAATATGGTTGGGACTTTTAATCAACCAGAAATGGTGTTAATAGATCCTAAATTCTTATTGACATTAGAACAACGCCAAGTTAAATCTGGTTTAGCAGAAATGTTAAAACACGGTTTAATTAAAAATCGTGATCATTGGGATAATTTAGTTCAATTACCTTCTTATGATGCAGAATCATTGGCTCCATTTATTTTAGACTCTATTCATATCAAAGAAAAAGTTGTTGATAGTGATCCATATGAAAAAGGAGAACGTAAAGTTTTAAATTTTGGTCACACAGTTGGTCATGCTATCGAAAGTGAATCTTTAGAAACAGATTTTCCTTTGTTGCATGGAGAGGCTATTGTTATTGGGATGATTATTGAAACATTTTTAAGCTATGACCAAGAATTAATTTCTAAAGTTGATTTAGAAGAAGTTTGTGAAAGCTTTTTATCTATGTATGCTCTTAATACAATAGATATGAAAATCTTTCCAAACTTAATGAAGTGGATGAAACATGATAAGAAAAATCAAAATAATTCGATTAGTTTTAGTTTAATTAATAAAATCGGAAGTTGTCGACATGATATTATCTGTACAGAAGCAGAAATTAGACAAGCTTTTGAAAAATATAATCAGTGGATTGGTTAAAATATTATAAATATGGATAATTTACCTCAATATAAGATTAATAAATCTGAAGATGAATGGAAAAGTGAACTTTCTATAGAACAATATTATGTTTTAAGAGAAGCAGGAACAGAACGTCCATTTACAGGGAAATATAACATGCATTTCGAAAAAGGAATTTATACTTGCGGAGCTTGTAATACAGAATTATTTTCTTCAGATTCAAAATTTGACGGACATTGTGGTTGGCCAAGTTTTGATGATGAAATCCCTGGTGAAAAAGTTATAAAAAAGGTTGATTATTCACATGGTATGGAGAGAGTAGAAATTCTTTGTGCAAGTTGCGGAGGTCATTTAGGACATGTTTTTAATGATGGCCCTACTGAAACTGGTTTACGTTACTGCGTAAACTCATTATCATTAAATTTTAAAGAAAATAAATAAATTTTTAAAGCTGTTTTTAACAGCTTTTTTCAATTAGAAAATAACATTTATGAAAGCAGCACGTATCATAATTTTAATAATCTTAGTAATCCTTATCTACAACGGAATTTACAATTATAATCTAATGATTAATTTCCAAACAACAGATCGTCCAATTAATCCACTTCGTTATACATTTTTTGGTTTCTATTTCTTTTTAATTTTTTTAAATTTAATTGAATATGGGTTTGGGAAATTTAAATATGGTTCTTTAAAAAAATTATTTTACTACACTGTTTTTGCTGGTTATTTATTCTGTATTTTTATGTTTAAGTACAATGATTATCATATTAAAGGGTTGCCTTTGTTTGGTTACTTTACATTAGTAGTGATAACAATTTTTATGTTTAATCAGATGCTTAAAAATAGACCTGTTTATAAGAAGGTAAAGAAATAACTTTATACTTAGGTTAATTTTGTGTTATTCAATTCGTTTTTTGTCATTTTTTTTGATTTTTGAATAGTTTTTTAAGTAGTTTTGCGCCTTTATTAATAATGCTTATTAAAAATAAATAAGCATTAAATTATTTATTAACACATGAAAACAAAATTCACTTTACTTATTTTACTCCTCTCTTATTTTTCTATTGCACAAGTAGGTATTGGGACTCAAACACCTTTAGCTACTCTACAAATAGCTGGAGAACCTGATAATACATCAAAAGTTGATGGATTAATTGCTCCAAAAATTTCGAGAGCTCAATTAATTGCAAAATCTAGTTTATATGGTTCTGGACAAGCAGGAACTATAGTTTACGTCACAGATCTTACTGGAACAACAAATACGCCAACAAGTAATATAAAGAGAATTGGTTATTACTATTATAGTGGAACAGTTTGGAATACGATGGAATCTACTGCTGGAACAGTTAGTTTTACTGCAAGCTTAGGTTCTGGATCTGGAACAGTTACAAGTACTACAATAGGTGCAACTGCATTTCTTACAGTACCATTACCAAATGTAACATCTAATATTGGTGGAGGAACATGGAATGCAACAAATAATATTTATACAGTTCCCGTTACTGGAACTTACTTAATAAAATCTAGTATTAGATTAATTGATGGTTCTACGAATAGCCCAGCTAGAAATATTTTCCAGGCGGTGCATACAGATAATATAGATATTCCTGATGGAATTTGGCAAACAAACTCAGGAGCAAGATGGACAATGCTTTATACAAGAATTGCCAACTTTACTGCTGGTACAGGACTTAGATTATACATATATTCTGATGGTGTAGAAGCTAAATTATCTGATGCATCTTTAAATATTAGTTTAATTAGTTTACAATAAATTTAAAAATGGAGTTGAGAGAAATCAGATTAGTAATAAAACTAATCTGATTTTTTTATTTAATTATTCAGCAATAAATTTATCAAGTTATAATACTTTATAAATAAAATGACATCTACCAGAATTTCTTTTAAACAAATTAATCAGCTTGCAATACCTGCTATATTCTCTGGTATAGCAGAATCTCTTATTACATTAACAGATATTGCAATGGTTGGTAACGTTAAAGAACATTCTGTAGAAGCTTTATCAGCAACAGGCTTGGTTGGTTCTTTTTTATCTGGAATAATTTGGATTATAGCACAAACAAGAACATCTATTTCATCTTTAATTTCTCAGAGTTATGGAGCTAATAAAATAGAACAGATAAAACATTTGGTTCCACAAGCATTGTATTTCAATATTTTTTTAAGCTTCTTAATTTTTATTCCTACTTATTTTTTTGCTCAAGAATTATTTGAACTCTATCAAGCAAAAAATCTTGTATTAGAATTTTCTGTAGATTATTATAAAATAAGAGCTTTTGGTTATCCTTTAACTTTAATTTCATTAACTCTTTTCGGCGCCTTTAGAGGAATACAAAATACTTATTGGGCAATGAAGTGTAGCTTAACTGCTGCAATTATTCATGTCTTTTTAGATTATATCTTAATTTTTGGAATAGATGGAATTATTCCTGCATTTCATATTAAAGGTGCAGCTTATGCGAGTTTAATTGCTCAATTAATAATGGTCATTATGGCTTTCTTTTATTACTTTACCAAAACTCCTTTCCGCTTAAACCCAGGTCTATCACTTCATCCACTTTTTAAAAAATATCTTTATCTAAGTTTTAATTTTATTCTAAGAACAGCGTCATTAAATGTTGCTTTCTTTTTAGCGAACTCTTATGCTACTGGTTATGGAAAAAGTTACATTGCTGCGCAAAGTATTTTAATGAATATTTGGTTGTTTTTTTCCTTTTTTATTGATGGATATGCAGGTGCAGGAAATGCAATGGCTGGTAAATTACAAGGTGAACGAAATTACAAACAACTCTGGTTATTAAGTAAAGATATTTCTAAGTATTCAATTCTAATCTGTTCTATTTTAATTGCCATTTGTTTTATATTTTATGATAAAATTGGACAATTATTTAATCAAGATCCACAAGTATTAACCTTATTTAAATCTGTATTCTGGATAGTTTTATTCATGCAACCAATTAATACGTTAGCTTATATTTTTGACGGTTTCTTTAAAGGTATGGGTGATGCTAAACTTTTAAGAAACAATTTAATTTTTGCCACTTTTTTAGGTTTTTTACCTACGATATTTCTTTCTGATTATTTTGGTTTAAAGATTTATGGAATTTGGATTGCTTTCGGTGTTTGGATGCTTCTTAGAAGCTTTCCTTTAATGTATATTTTTAAGAAAAGAATCTATTCTAAATAAGCCTCTGCATATATTTTTTTATTTTTTTTCATAAAATCTTGCAACATCTGTTTACCTCTTGCGTCTAGTTTATAAGAAAGGATTATTTCAAAGATCTTAACACTATAAATAATTAAATTTCAAAACTAATGAGGCACAAGTATATAGTTTTTTCAATAAGTTTACTATCATCAATTTTTTGTTTTGCTCAGAAACAAAAAACGGAAAGATTAGACTCTCTTTTTAGCTCTCTGTCGGAACAAAATCAATTTAACGGAAGTGTTTTAATTGCTGAAAAAGGAGAAATAATTTATAAAGGAGGTAAAGGTTATTCTAATGTAATAACTAATGAAAAAAATAATTCGGAAACTATTTTTGAATTAGCATCTTGTAGTAAACAATTTATTGGTGTTGGAATAGCATTATTACACAGAGAAAATAAAATTAATTTTACTGATGATATTACACTTTATATTCCTGAATCATCTAATTTTAAAGGTGTTAAAATTTATGATTTATTAAGACATACAAGTGGAATTCCTGAATTCTTAGGTGATTTTAGAAAAAATTGGAAGAACAATAAAATTGCAACAAACGAAGATGTTATTAAATATTATTCTAATACAAAAGATACTTTACAATTTTCTCCCAATTCACAACATCAATATTCTAATACAAATTATGTATTCTTAGCTACAATCATAGAAAGAGTAAGTAAACAAGACATTGGTAAATACTTAGCTAAAAATATTTTCAACCCATTAAAAATGAATAGGACTTTTGTGTATAATAGAAGGTTAAATCCTAAGAAAGTAAAAAATTATGCATACGGATATTCTTGGGCAAAAAATTCTTTTGATAAAATAATAGAAGATGATAAGGGAAAAGAGAACACCGCTTCTTATTACATGGATGGCGTTGTTGGATCTGCAAAAATAAATTCTACAGTAGAAGATATGTACAAGTGGATGAATGCTCTTAAAAATAATACGTTGTTGACTAAAGAAGAATTTAATGAAGTTATAAAAATTTCTGAAACAAATAATAACAAAAAAAATTTATATGGTTTTGGTTTTGAAGTCCGTAATAATAACGATAAAATAAGCTATGGACATACAGGAAGCTGGGATAATTATATAACATTTACTCATTACAACTCTAAAAATGATAGAACTATAATTGTGCTCAATAATTTTAAAAACGGAGTTTATCCTTATGATACAATTTTAGAAATTTTAGATAACAAGCAACGTTCTAATGAATTTGTAAAAAAAATTAATCTATCACAAGATGACATTAAAAAATTTACAGGAGATTATATAGACTTGAAAAATCCTTCAGAAAAACATCTTATAACTTATTTAGATAATCATTTGGTATATAATACAAATAAGTTAGATTGGGACATGAGGTTTTTTCCTACATCAGTTAATACTTTTCAAGCTATTAGACAAGGAGGAACAGATGGTGTTATAACGTTTATAAAACAAGACGATGGAACTATGAAAATGGAAATGACCCAGTATGGGCAAAACATAGGAAATGGGATCAGAAAATAACTCACTTACATAATAAATGCATGTTGAATAATGGTTTTATATTTAACATATGAATTTCAATTATAAACTAATATGAAAAACTAAATATTTTGGAAATAGAAAAAAATATCCTTTTTAGTGATAAAAAACTAATCACTCTCTGCGAAGCTGGGAACGAGTTAGGATATTCTCTATTCTACCAACGTTATTCCAAACCAATTTATAATAGTGTTATTCGTTTAGTAACAGATTTTTCTGAAGCCGAAGATATAACTCAAGATATTTTTATTACTATTTTCTCTGATATTAAGAAATTAAATGATATTGAAAATATTGAGGCTTGGTTAAAACGTGTTGCAGTAAATAAATCAATTTCTCATTTACGTAAAAAGAAGAAAGTTTATTTTACAGATATAGAAAATACTTCTATTGTAGATGAAAGCGAAGATTTATTAGTTGAAAAACAAGATTGGGATGGAAAAATAGAACAAATAATTACTATTATAGAATCTTTACCAACCGAGACAAGGACAATTGTAAACCTATTTCTTTTCGAGAATATACCACAAGAAGAAATAGCCAAAATGTTGGGTATAACGAACACAACTGTGCGAAGTAAATATCATCGTGCAAAAAAGAAAATTTTAGAACTCTTACTCCAAAAAAATATATCATGAAAGATGATTTAAAAAAATATATCGACCAGAATAGAGATGATTTTGATATTCATCAACCTTCTCCTGAACTTTGGAACAGAATTAAAAATAATATTCCAGAACAACCAAAAGTTATCGAAAAGCAGAAAAAATGGTCAATTGGCCATTGGAGTATTGCAGCTAGTATGCTTTTAATTTTAAGTATCGGAGCTTATTTTATAATCAATAATCAAGATACAGTTATTGAGAACGAGATTGTAAAAATAAAACCTGAAAAGAGCATCAAGAAAGAGTCTACAATTCCAATAGAAAGTAATGCTGTAATAAAAACAACAAAACCTATTGAAGTTGTTTTGAAATCAGAAAAAGCTGTTGAAAAACTTGAGCAAGTTACTCCGATTAAAGATGAAATTATTGAGACTGATAAAACTGAAATTTTTAATCTATTAAGCGATCAAGAATCAACAAGTAATCGTATAGAAGCGCTAGCAAAATTAAATAATGCGTCTTTTTTAAATGCTGATGAAATAGCAACTTTAAAACTAGTTTCTCTTCATGATAACAATACCAATGTACGATTAAATGCAATTGAAGTTTTATCTGAAAAATTATCAAAATCAACGGTTTCAGATGAAATGACGGCATTGTTCTTAGAGCAAGATAATCCAATGGTACAAATGGAATTAATTGGAATTATAGCGCACTATAATAACGAAGAAACAAATCAAAAATTAATTAAAAAATTACAAGAAATTGTTTTAGATCCTAAAGCAATGCCTTTTGTAAAAGATGAAGCGTATGCTGTACTCTTAAAAAAAGACAATAATTAAAATCTCGATAAATATGATAAGAAAAACATTTTTTATTGTGATGTCATTATGTATGATTTCACTTTATGGACAGAAAGAAAGTTCTACAAGCGAGCAAACTTATAAAATCGCTACGAACAAAGGAAAATTAAAAATTGATTTAGGGCGTGCTACGATTGAAGGTTACGACGGTAAAGAAATTATTTTTTCTAATGGTAAGGTTAACAGAGAAGTTGACGAACGTGCAAAAGGTTTACGTGCAATTAACGCTTTAGGCTTAGAAGATAATACGGGTTTAGGAATTAACGTCGTAGAAAAAAATGGTGTTGTTGAAGTTAATCAATTAAGAAGAATTAGTCCTCCAGAAATTAAAATTCTTGTTCCAAAAGGAATGATTGTTTCATTTAGCCATGAATCTCAATTTGGAGGAAAAATAACATTTAAGAATATTGAAAATGAAATTGAAGCTACTTCAACTTATAACAATATGATTTTTGAAAATGTTACTGGACCAACAACAATTAATAGTATTTATGGAAATATTGATGCGAAGTTTAACCAAAATATTAAAGGCGCATTGTCTATAGTTTCTATCTACGGGAAAGTTGATATAAGCATTCCTAAGACAGCCAAAGCAAATGTAAAAATCACGACTAATTATGGTGAAATTTTAGTTGATCCTAAGTTAGGTTTAAAATTAGAAGACAGTTCTGGAATGATTAAATACAACGATCAATTAAATGCAACTTTAAATGGCGGTGGTAATTCTTTCAACTTTAGATCAGATTATGAAACAGTTTATTTAAGAGCATTATGAGAAAATTATTAACTATTGGACTTAGTATGTTTGTTCTTTCGGTATTTGGGCAGACTAAAATACATCAAGTATTTCCTATTGATAAACAACAAGAAGTTTCCTTAAATTTTGATTTCCCTCAGTTGGTTAAAGTATCAACTTGGGATAAAAATGAAATCGAAATTACTGGTACAAGTAATATTAACGATGGAAAAAATGATGCATCTTTTCAAATTACGAAACAATCATCTTCTCAACAAATTACAATAGACGGAAAATTGCATGATTATAAAAATCTTCCGCAGCAAATCATTGCTTATAATGGAAAAGAGAAGAAAGTTTTTAAAAGTAAAGAAGAGTTAAAACAATACGAGAAAACAAACACTGTAAAATTTACAAATATTTCTCATAATTCACAGGTTGAAATTGTTTTAGAAATAAAAATTCCTCGTCAACTTAAAACAAAAATAGAAGCTACGTATGGAACAATAGAAATAAAAAATTTCGAAAATACAATTGCAGCAACTTCAACTTACGGAAGTGTTGATGCTACAATAGACGAGAAAAAAATAGGTGAAATAAAATTAGAAACATTTTATGGTACTATTTTTACTGATCTAAAATCACCAATGCAAACAACTAAAAAAGAAGATTTCCATACAGTAATCACAGCGTTTACTGGTAAAAATCCTCGTCAAGAATTCTCTTCAAAGTTTGGAAATATTTATTTAAGAAAATAAATACCTTTCCTTTTTAATCTCAAAATCAATTATATTATTTTAAATTATTTACAATTTATACATTGTGAATGCTACAATCTTATTGTTTATTTTTTGAGAGAAAATAATTTTATAACATTAAAAAAGTCGCTTTCAGCGACTTTTTTAATGTATTTTACTATGGAGTAGATATTGATGCTTGTTGAGTTTTTCCGTTAAAATATTTCCACCCATTTAGCCCAAACTCTACTAAATATTCTGCCATTTCGCATGGTTGTGTTGGAGCAATATACCCTGGAAATGCTTCTTCTAACATTTCAGTTTGCACTGCACCTAAAGCTACAGCGTTTATTCTTGGTCCATTTTCTTTCAATTCTTCCGCTAATAATTCCGTTAAATTAACTGTTGCAGATTTAGATGAAGAGTAAACAGATAAACCAGGAAACTTAACAGACCCTTGTACTGCTCCCATTGTCGAAACATTTACAACATGAGAAGATATTTTAAATTTTGGTAATAGTACCTGAATTAATCTATAAGGCGCCATAAAATTAATTTGCCAAGATTGTAATAAATCCTCTTGCTTAATTTCAGCGAAAGGTTTGTTAATACATAAACCTGCATTGTTATATAGAACATCTACTATTTCCCATGATTTTACAGCTTCTAAAACTTTTTCAATCTCATTAAAATCAGTTAAATCAATTCCTATGAATTGATATTGTCCTTCTTTTGCAAAAGTTTCTAATTCTTTTAATTTCTCTACATTACGAGAAATAGTTAAAACACGATTTCCTAAAGCCAAATGTTGCTTTGCTAATTCGTAACCAATTCCTCTACTCGCTCCTGTGATGATTATATTTTTCATACCGTTGTATAAATGTTATAATTGCTTGAATATTTTCAAATTTTTTCCCATCAAAGATGATATTATTTTCTGTGATTTCAATATGATTTTCGTCTTTATTTTCAACTAAAAATCCATTGCGTAAAAAAGCATTTTTTACCCAGTATGCTAATTCTGAATCTCCTTTTATGTGAACTGATTTCTGATATTTTTTTGGTTGAGAAAACGTACTTTTATCTTGACTATAAAGTAAGTTTTGATTAGATAATTTCTGAATTATTTGATATTCGAATGCCAATTGCTCCGGAATACCTTCTAATAAAATATCGTTTTCTATCCACCATATTTTGTCAGAATTTTCTAAAGCCAAATTTACCTCATGTGTAATCATCAAAAAGGATTTATCTGTTTTTGTCTTTAATTCATTCAATAAATTAAAAATTTTATACTGATTGGCTAAATCTAAATTTGATGTTGGCTCATCTAAGATTATCAACTTTGAGTCCTGACATAAAGCTCTTGCAATCATAACTAATTGTAACTGCCCATCACTTATTTCTGTTGCATATTTATTTTTAAGCTCATTTATTCCAACTAGATCAAATACCTCATCAATTAATTTTTGCTCATCAATAGATTTTTCTCTTAAAATCTTATGATAAGGCAATCTTCCCATTGCAACTAATTCTGAAACTTTAATTTTTGGAACAACAGTTAATCTTGGTAAAACCACTGAAATTTCTTGAGCAATTTCTTGAGCTGAAATTTTAGAAAGAGATTTATTTTTTAAAATTATATCTCCATTTATTGCCTTTTGAAAACCAAGAATAGTATGAATTAATGTTGACTTTCCTACTCCATTTTTTCCTAATATTGTGATTAATTCATTTTCATGAATTGTGGCATTAATTAAAGATACAATTTCCTTAGAACGATAACCTATTGTTAAATTTTCTAATCTTAAAATTTCAGTATTCATCGTACTTCATTTTTATTATTCAACAAAATACTAATAACAATTGGAGCCCCAAACAAAGCTGTTATAATGTTAATTGGTAAAGTTCCAAAGGGAAATATCTCCGTTAAAATAGAAAAAAGTAACATGAAAAAAATTCCTGTTACAAAAACCCATCGATAGAGAATTTTCATATTTCCTGTTTTTAACAACGTTCTACAAATATGTGGAATTGCTAATCCTACAAAACTTATTGGTCCTGCAAAAGCTGTTGCAGAAGCTGTTAATAAAGCTGTAGAAATTAAGATTATTAATCTCATTTTTTTAATATTAATTCCTAAAGATTGTGCATATTTTTCACCTAATAATAATGCTGTTATTCCTTTTAAAGTGAATAATGAAATTATGATTCCACTAAAAACAAACAAGCTAAAAATTCCCACTTGTTCCCAAGACAAGCCACTAAGCGAACCAAATCCCCAAACTAAATAGGCTTTTATTTTTTCGGAAGGTGCAAAATATTGCATAATCCCAATAAATGCTGCTGCTAAACCAGCTATCATAAACCCTATAATAACTAAGGATGCAGAAGATTTTATCCTAAATGAAAGTGAAATTATTAAAACAAGTGCTACAATTGAACCAAAGAATGATGCAAAAATTATCATCCAAGGATTATTTAAATATTCTTCTAATCCTACAAGAGAAAACATAAAAATTACAATAGCAACTCCTAAACTTGCCATAGAAGTTATTCCTAATACTGATGGCTCTGCTAAAGGATTTTTAAATAACTCTTGCATTAAAAAACCAGAAATTGGTAATGATATACCAACTAATAGAGCTGTTAGAGATTTTGGTAATCTAAAATTAAATACCAAATTATGTAACATTTCATCTGCATTTCCACAAAAAACTTGATAGATTTCTGAGAAAGAAATAGCAACTTTTCCGACGCTTAAACTTCCTAAAAAAAGTAAAATCGTTAGAGCAATTAGCACAAAAAATAATGGTTTTTCTTTCATTTACACAAATATAGAAAATCTAATATTTTCTTAAACTTTTATCTAACTGAATCATTGTTTATTTATTATTAATACCTTTGAAAACATGAAGCCTAGAAATTTATTTTTAATCATTTCTTCTATCTTTATACTACTTACTCCTTGTAGTATAAAAGCTTCTATAAACACTATTTTTAAAGCAGAAATTGTTAGTCAAAAAACAACTACTTCTGCAAAAACAATTCAGAATAAAAAAGATGTATGTTCTTTAAGTGAGTTTACCCCTACACAAACATTCGATTTTAATTCTGATTTTCATTATTTTGATATCCCCAAAAATTTTATAGTTTTTACAAGTTTACCTCATTCTTCTCTTATAGAAGATGAAAATAAAATTGTAAGTTATAGTTCTTCTAAAATTCCATATTATTTATTGTATAAGCAGTTAAAATTTTCTTTATTAAACAATTGATTATAAATCAAAAATAAATTTTAATTAAAAGATTATAATACAATACATTTATGAAAACGAAATACATTATATCAATGCTAAAAAGAAATTACTCAACAATAATAATAGGCGCTCTTGCCCTTATCATACTTTTTGTTCCAGAAGCAAAAGCAATGATGCACCAAGGTTTAATGAAAATAGGATTATTTAAACCTAAAATTGAAAAAACAGTTGAAAATACTCAACCTAAAATTGAAACTAATTATCAGTTTGAAATGATAGATGCTGATGGTAAAATAACAACTGTGGAAGAACTAAAAGGTAAAGTTGTTTTTCTTAATTTTTGGGCAACTTGGTGTGGACCTTGTATTGCTGAAATGCCTACTATTCAGAAACTATACGATAAGTTTAAAGATGATAAAGATGTTGTTATTTTAACGGTTGAAGTAGAGAATAAAAAAGAGAAAGCGAAGAATTTTATGACAAGTAAGAACTTGACTTTACCTATCGTTTTTCCTCATTCAACTATTCCGAAAGAATTCTTTGATTATGCTTTACCAACAACTATTATATTAGATAAACAAGGTAATATAGCACATACAACGCTTGGAATGGCAGATTATTCTGGACAAGAAGTTGTTGATTTTCTGAATGAATTAAAAACAATGAAAAATTAATATAAATACAAAAAACCGGATAAATTATCCGGTTTTTTGTTTAAGTTTTTTGTAAATATATCATATTACTATTAATAGTTTTATTTTCATTTTTTTCTTGATAAAAAAACGAAACAAAAAAATCAAGGTCGTAAATCTTTGACTAAAAATTATCAACGCTACGGAAATGATTTAAAAATTCACATACGTTCATTAAATCATTTGTATCCTACACTTTTTCAATTTTATTAACGTCAAACATTTAAAGACCATTTTTCTAATCCTTTTAAAAAAGAAAATTAGCTAAATAATTAAAAAAGAAAATTGTAATCATTAAAATTATTTAAATTAAACCCTATTCAATAATTTTTAATTTGTCAGTTCAAGTGTTTTTTAGAAATTAAATGAATAAAAATTGTATCGAGAACTTAGACAAATAAATTTAAGTAAGAAATGAAGGATTAAAAATCTTTACTTATTTCTCGATACAAAATTCTAATCGAATTTTACTCGAAATGACAGATTTTTAAAAGAGTAATCATAGTTTTTAATAAACTAGTCTTAATCCTACTCCAAATTTCATATCACTATCATAATGTGTACGGAATTGCATATTTCTATTGATAATATAACTAAGCTCTCCCATATATTCTTTATCTGTATTCCACATAAAACCAGCTCTAATTCTTTTAGAAATCGGAATATCCTCTCTCATAACTTGTAAACGAACTTTTCCTGTATGATAAATCTCTGTTTGGAAATCTATTAACATAGGCAGTTTATATACAAAACCTGCACTAAACAATCCTCTGTTTCTTTCTGTGTTTTGACCGAAAATATTTTTCTCTATACTATGTTTTAATGCTTTATGTTTATTCCAATCAAATCCTACAAAAACTTGTAACCATTGGTTTTTATCAATAAATCTTCCTAGATGTGCTTCTACTTCATAACCATGTTCATCTTTGTATCCTATATTCCATTCAGAACTTAATACCCAACGAGCATTCTGAACCATAAATTGACCATCTAAACCATTGGTAGCAAAATCATTTTCTGCCATGATATGCTTCATATTACTATCCATTTGTAACATTTTATAAGCATGCTCTTTGTGAGGTAAATAAGGATTTTTATAATCTCCAACTTCAAAAACTCTGTTCATTCCTGCCATCATGTGGTACAAGATGTGACAATGAAAAAACCAATCTCCTTCTGTATTTGCTTCAAATTCTATCACATCTGTTTCCATTGGCATTATATCCAATACATTTTTTAATGGAGAATATTCTCCATTTTTATTCAATACACGAAAATCAAATCCATGTAAATGCATTGGATGTCGCATCATCGAATTATTATATAAAGTAATGCGTAAAATTTCTCCCTTCTTAACAGGAATTTTATCTACTTCGGAGAGAACTTTATTATCCATACTCCAAACATATCGATTCATGTTTCCTGTTAATTCAAAACGTAATTCTTTTACAGGTGCATCTTTAGGCAATTCAGTATTATGAGGTGCTCGTAGCATTCCGTAATTTAAAGTTTTTATAGCAGAATTAATATTCCCATGATTGGAATGATCCATCTCCATATTATGATCTGTCTTAGACTTAGAGTCTTTTGTTGACTTTACTGATATTTCTGGATACATTACTGTATTCATATCCATTTGCTGAAGACTCATTTTCATTCCCATATCATTCATAGACCCATCCATCTTCATCATATCATTCATCATTTTCATTCCTTCGAAATATTTTAATTTCGGAAGTGGCTCTATCAACTGTTTTTTTCCTCCTCCAATAAATAAAGAAGTGGAAGCAGTTCTATCTTCTGCAGTTGCTTGAAATTCGTAAGAAAAGCCATCTTTTGGAATCGTTACAATAACATCATACGTTTCTGAAACACCTACTATTAATCGGTCTACTTCTACAGGTTCAACATCTTGACCATCATTTGCAACTACTGTCATTTTTCCTCCACCATAACGTAACCAAAAGTAAGTTGAATTTGATCCGTTAGAAATTCTCAATCTAACTTTATCTCCTGCTTTAAATTGTTTTAATTGACTTTCATTTTTACCATTAATTGTAAACTTCTCATAATAAACATCACTTACATCCATTGCCAACATACGTTTCCATTCGTTGGTAAGTTTCGTTTTAAAATGACCTTCTTTTATTGCTTCTGCATAACTTTGTGTAGAACCTTTTTTTATACCAAACCAATCGTTAGCATTTTGTAACATACGCTGAACATTTTTTGGATTTAAATCTGTCCAATCTGCTAAAATTACTGGAACTTCGGGTAAGTCGTCAATTCCTTTTCTAAATTTAGGATCATCTTTTCTCTTTTTGAGGATAAGAGATCCATACATTCCTACTTGTTCTTGGTATCCCGAATGACTGTGGTACCAATGTGTTCCGTTCTGAATAATAGGAAAAGTATATGTAAATGTTTCTCCCACTTCTATTGGTTTCTGCGTTAACCAAGGTACACCATCTTCTTTATTAGGTAACCACACTCCGTGCCAGTGTAGAGAAGTAGACTCCTTTTTTAATTCATTATGCACACGTATTACAGCAGTATCACCTTCTGTAAATTCTAAAGTAGGCATTGGTATCTGTCCATTTACAGCAATCGCTTTTCTTTCTTTACCAGAGTAATTTACAATTGTGTCTCGGACATACAAATCATATTCTACTCTTTTCTGAGCATTAACTTGAACAACAGTCAGAATAAATAATACGATATACTTATACCCTCCCATTTTCTATTAGTTTTTTAATTCTTCAACAGTACTTCCACATGTTAACATCATGCTACCATAAAAAGGATTCTTAATATCAGAATCTTTGCTTAACCAGTTAGCTCCTCCTTTATACATAGGACAATTCTGATAGTAAACAGTATACTTTAATTCTGCAACTTTTGTCAATTTGTATAATGGTTCAGATAATTGAGCAAATAATTCTCTTTGCTTATCTATGTTCTTTTCTTGTGAAAGTTGAGAAGTAATTTTTTCTAGCTTACTTAAAACATCCATCCAAACTAAATGTGTTTTATGACTTAATTTTCCCATTTCTACAGTTGAAACAGCTTGTTTTAATTGTTCCGTTTGTTTAGAAATGATTACTTTATCTGCTTTTACAAAACCATCTTTTAATTTGAAATATGAATCAAATACTTTATCTAATTGATTTTGTGTTTGATTATTTTCTACTTGATTAGATGATGAATGGTTCATATCATGATGATTTTCTTCTTTCATCTTTTTAGCTCTTGCATACTGACATGTTTTATCTAATTTCATATAAGCTTCATCAGGAGCCATATATTCAACATTATCAAATCCTGCTAAAGCAATATTTTTTAAAACTTCGTTAGATGAAGTTTTTTTCTCATCATAAGAAATAGAAGCTATTTGAGTTGTAGAATTATAATCTACTTTAGAAACTCTGCTATTATTTCCAGCTTTTTCTATTAATTGTTTGGCAGAATTGCAATTTCCGCTTATCTGAAACTGTTCTGTTTTTACATTTTTTATTTGTGCATTTATGCCTAAAACAAAAAGATTTACGAATAAAAATAAACTATACTTTCTCATACTACATTAAATTTTGTCTATTGCTTTTCTTGTATATTTATTTAGTTGTTTAAAAATCGAAGGTGTTAATCCTGTCACTTTTTTAAATTGAGAACTAAGATGAGCAACACTAGAATAATTTAATTGAAAAGCAATTTCACTTAATGATAATTCATCATACACCATTAATTCTTTTACTTTCTCTATTTTTTGTTGAATAAAATATTTTTCTATTGTTTGCCCTTCCATTTCAGAAAAAAGATTCGAAATATATTTGTAATCTAGCTTTGTTTTCTCTGATAAAAAGTCTGATAAATTCATTTTTAATACTCCATTCTCTTCATGAACCAATTGAATAATTAATGTTTTTATTTGTTCTATTATTTTATTTCTTTTATCATCAATTAATTCGAATCCAACTTCTTCTAATTCCTCTTTTATAATCTGTAAATGTTTTGGATCAATAGTATTTGTTAATTCTACTTCACCTAATTCTATATGATTTGTATCAATATTATGTTGTTTTAATATCTTACCAACAACCATTTTACAACGGTAACAAACCATATTTTTAATAAACAACTTATTCAACTTTTCCATCAGAACCTATATTCAATTAGTTTTAACCCAATTTACAATTTATCTATCACAAATTTCTACTTCTCATCAATTATAATCGTTATACAATTAGAAGAATTATGTATATCATTTACTGTTTTCATATTCAACAAAGCATTTTCTTTTTATTGTTTTTTGAGACTGTTTTGTACATTTGTTATTACAATAAGAAAAATAAAATGCAAGGACCAATAGGTATTTTCGATTCAGGTTATGGAGGTTTAACCGTTTTTAAAGAAATTCAGAAAAAACTTCCGCAATACGATTATATTTATCTGGGTGATAATGCAAGAGTACCATATGGTATTCGTTCTTTTGAAACGGTTTATGAATACACAAAAGAATGTGTTTTTAAATTATTTGATTTAGGCTGTAATTTGGTTATTTTAGCTTGTAATACTGCTTCTGCAAAAGCATTAAGAACAATTCAGCAAAATGATTTACCAGAAGGCAAAAAAGTTTTAGGTGTTATTCGTCCTACAACCGAATCTATTAACGAATATACGACAAGAAATAAGGTTGGAATTTTAGCAACATCTGGAACTGTTTTATCTGAATCTTATAAAATTGAAATCAATAAATTTTATCCAGGAATTGATGTTTTTCAACACGCTTGTTCGCTTTGGGTTCCGTTAGTAGAAAACAACGAAATAAATAGTAAAGCAGCACATGATATTGTAGAAAAAGATATCAATAGTTTATTCTTACAATCTAATGAAATTGATACTATTGTTTTGGCTTGCACACATTATCCACTTTTATTACCAGTTATTAAACAATATGTACCTGAAAATGTAACGATTCTTTCTCAAGGGAATTTAGTTGCAGATAAATTAAAAAATTATTTAGATCATCATTCAGAAGTTGAAAGTATTTGCTCTAAAAATGGAATCCTAAAGTTTTATACAACAGATGATGCAAAAAGTTTTGAGACCAATGCTTCTATCTTTTATGAGCAAAAAATACATGCTTCACATATTATTGTTTAGGAATAAAATACAATATTCATTATAAAACAAAAGCCCTAAACTAATTTAGGGCTTTTGTTTTATTGATTGCTATTCTTGTATTTTTTTAATAAATAAGATTTTCCATGAACCAATTTTGTTATACTCAATTTATAATAATCATACAACATAATAAAACATAATACACAACATACGATGTAGAATGTATAATATTTGATTTCATAGTATAATAATCCAGAAAAAATTGCTCCCATCATATAAAAAATCATGATAAAAAATAACAATTTTCCTTTGGCTCTAACTTTTGGATCTTTTCTAAAACTTTCTTTTGTCATCATAGACAAATTAATTGCCAAATCTGTTGTTAAACCGGTAAGGTGAGTAGTCTTAACAGAAGAATTAGAGATACTTGCTGTTAAACCATTCTGTAAACCCATCGCTAGTAACAATAAGGCTACTAATAATTCAGTTTCATACAACGATTCTGTATAAAAATACTGCAAATATATACCAGTATATAAAATACAAATTGTTTCTAAAATAATTGGAATCGCATGTGATAAATGTCTTCCAAAATATTTATTACCATGAATGATAAGTAAGTTGGAAACCATACTTCCTGCAAAGAATAAAAAAATCCATAAAAAAACAACACAAGCTTGTATCCAATTTTGTTTTGCTATTTCTTGTGCTAAAATGGCATAATGACCAGTAACGTTTGATGTAAACGAAAAAAATATTATCAAAGATAATACGTTAACCATTCCGGCAGAAAAAGCTGTTAATGTACCTAGCTTTAGGTTATCAGCATTTGTTCTATGGTTACTATATTTTCTTAGCATAGTTTGGTTTATTTTTTTTGAATGTAATTTTTACAATTCCTCTTACTTGCAAATCAATATTTGCAAAAACAACAAGCTTGTCATCTGAAAGCTCTTGTATTTGGTAACTTTCCACACTTTTAGTTTTATTATCAGTAATTTCTAAAATGTGACCTCTACCTTTCAGCTTCCAAGTTAAGTTATTATTTTCTTTTTTTGTGTTATTTATTACTTTTAAATTATCTCTACTAAATTCCCACATATTAATTCTATCTACAATTAAATCGTGAGAAATTTCATTTTCTTGTGCTTGTAAAATAATTGACTTTATTTCGTGTCCTTCAAAATTTACACGCTCAAAATCTAAGCCTTCTTTTTCCCAGACTCCAATTAAATTTCTCTCAGCACCTCTTCCTTTCACAACAACAACTGCTGCAGTAGTTACAAGTAGAAATAATAAAAAGAATATTGTTGCTACTTTTTTCATAATGTTGATTTTGCAATAAACAATTCATCTATAATTTCTGTGTAGCCTAATCCATTTATATTTTCATTTACAAAAATTTCTTTTACAGGAATTCTTGATTTTTTGATATACGGAATTAAATCAAAACTATTTTTACTTTCAAAATGAAACTGCTGAGTACTTGGAATAATAAAAGAATCTATATTACTGTTTTCAAAAAAATTCTTGATGTAAATATTTCTTTTGAAAGGTATTATATCTAATTTTATACTAGAAATAGTACTTTGATTTGCATTTTTTATAACTTCATAAGCTTTTACAAAAGCTGATTTTTGAAGTTTCTCGATCATTTTATGTTTCGAGAAAAATAGCAAATCAGTAATTGAATTCGACGGTTGATAACCGTGAATTAAAACTACTTCGAACACCGTATTAGATGATTCTTTTACTAATTGATTAATTACACTTAACGATTGTATTGAAAAATCGGTTGGTATAAACACTCTCTTATTGCCTTTCATAATGAGCTAATTTTAGGATTAAACCACTACATTACAAAGGTACCACTGGAGAGATTAGAGGTGTTTTAGAACGATATTACAATGTTATTAGAATTTGATGTAATTATTAGAAACTGATTAGAGAGTGTTAAAAATAACTAAACATCATCTAAAGGAAAACTTATCTGAACTGTTGTTCCTACATTTTCTTTAGACTGTACAATTAATTCTCCATTATGCATTCTAATTATATTTCGACTAAGAGGTAAGCCTATTCCATACCCTTCAAAATTTAAGGTATTTGAGGCTCTAAAATAAGGGTCGTAAATATATTTCATATCATCGTCTGGAATTCCTATTCCATAATCTTTTATAATAATTATAATTGAATGATTTGTTGCTCCTAAAGCCATTCTTACTTCTTGATTATTAGAATATTTACAAGCATTTGAAACAATATTAGCAATTGCTAGGTGTAATAATTGTTCATTTCCTCTAATTCTTAACATAGATGGATTCTCAGGTAACATACTAAAATCTATTCTAATCTTATAACCTTCATTAATTTTTTGAAGATTATCTTTCACATTAAGCAAGATTTCATCAATTCTAACAATATCAAATTTCTGTGTTTTTCCATCAAAACCTGTTCTTGCAAGGAATAACAAAGCTTTTGTTTTATTGTTTAAATTCTCGGCTTCTCGTAAGATATTACAAAGAGATTTTTCATATTCCTTTTTATCTCTGTCTTTACTCAAGACTAATTCAGCCTCACCAATAATAGATGTTAAAGGTGTGTTTAATTCATGAGATGCATTACTAATAAAGTTTTTCTGAGTTTCGAAAGCTGTTTCTAGTCTATTTAGCATTCCATTAAATGTATGTCCTAACTCGCTTATAGGATCTTGATCTTTTCTATGTAAAACTTCTAAACGTAGGTATAAATTTTCGTAATTAATTTTATTTACATCTTTTATTATTTTTTTTACAGGTTTTATAAGAGTATTATAAACTAACTGAGCAATAAAAATCATTAACAGAATAGAAAATAAAACAGATATAATTAATAAATTTCTTAGATAAGTTATATGTGTTGAATAATTAGGATTTTTTGCTGAAACTGCAATTAGAAATGACTCTCCTTTTTTATCATCATAAAGAACACTCGAATAAAATAAATCACCTTCATTGTATTCGTATTTTCCATTTTTTAATGTCTGAAGAATAACTTTTTCTGGTAAATTTTTATCAGCAACATCTGTTTTAGTTATTGGAATTATATATTCTTTTTCTTTTGGCAGTCTTTCTAAAGAAGAATTTAATAAATAATCTATTTCCTTATTTTTATCTTTTTCTGTAGTAATTAAATTTACTCTAGTTTCTAATCGTTTATAGAAATCAATAAACTCAAAATTAGAAAATGAATAGTAAATATATGTCGTTAAAGAAACTGTATAAATAATAAAAATACCGACTATAATAAGAACTGTTTTATTGTACGTTTTCATAATTTATTAAGCTTGATTAATCTTCTTTTAAAACATATCCCATTCCAGTTACGGTATGTATAAGTCTTGAAGAGCCTGGTTTTTCTATTTTCTTTCTCAGATAATTTACATAAACATCTACAACATTAGTACCGATATCATAGTTTATTCCCCAGACATTATCCAGTAAGTCTGATCGGTTGATTACTTTTGTTGGATTTTTTATAAACTCTAATAATAAACGATATTCTGTTGAAGTAAGCGATATTTCTTCATTTCCTCTTAATACTATTTTAGTATAATCGTTTACTTCTAAGTCAGCAAATTTGTAAACATCAGTTTGTTGTTTATTTGCTGTATGATCATAGTATTCGCTTCTTTTTAGTAAATTTCTAATTCTAGCCTTTAATTCAATTAATTTAAATGGTTTTGACAAATAATCATCTGCTCCCGTATCTAAACCTAGTACAATATTCTCTGCACTACCAAGAGCTGTTAAAATTAAAATTGGAACTTTTGTTTGTGATTCCATTTTTCTAATTTCTTTACAAACCTCTAAACCATTCATTTTAGGTAATAGAATATCCAATACGATTAAATTAAATTTTCGCGATTTCAATAAATCAATTCCTTTTAATCCATCATCTACATGTGTAACAGTATACCCTTCTTCTTCTAAACATTGTTTTATAAGATCGGCAACATGTAATTCGTCTTCTACTAAAAGTATTTCATTCATAATTGGATTTTTTCTTATTTAAAAATAAGTACAACGAAAATACTTATTTTTTACGAAAAATTGGTGATAGATGTTGTGTATAAATAAAAAATGACCTGAATTAATTCAGGTCATTTTTATATATAAGTTATCTATGTATTATTTTATACTTGGCACTTCAACTAACTCGTTTGTATCAGCTTCGTAATCTATACCATCATAGTTAAAACCAAATAATTGGAAAAACTCATCGCTATAACCTTTAATATCTGATATTTCATGAATATTTTCAGACGTAACAATTTTCCATAAATCATCTACTTCTTTTTGTACATCTTCTCTCATTTCCCAATCATCAACTCTGATTCGTCCATTTTCATCTAAAGGAACATTTCCATCAGCTGTATATAAACGCTCTGAGAATAATCTTTCCATTTGCTCTATAGTTCCTTCGTGAATTCCTTTCTCTTTCATTACCTTATATAATAATGATACATATAAAGGTACAACAGGAATTGCAGAACTAGATTGTGTAACTAAAGCTTTATTAACTGAAACATAAGAAACTCCGTTAATATCTGCTAATAAATTATTAATTGTTGGAACCGTTTTTTCTAAATCATTTTTAGCCATTCCGATTGTTCCATCTTTGTAAATTCTATGTGTTAATTCTGGTCCTATATAAGAATAAGCAACAGTTCTAACTCCTTCAGCTAAGACACCAGCGGCTTTTAAATCTTCCATCCAGAACTTCCAATCCTCTCCACCCATTACAGCAACAGTATTATCAATCTCCTCTTGAGATTCTATCGGATTAATTGTTATATCTGTTACATTAGCTGTATGAAAATCTACTGTTTTGTTTGTAAAAGGTTCCCCTATTGGTTTTAAAACAGATGAATAAGCTACTCCCGTTTTAGGATGATTTCTACGAGGTGAAGCTAAACTATAAACAACTAAATCTACTTGACCTAAATCTTTTTTAATTAAATCTATAGTTTGTTGTTTGATTTCATCAGAAAATGCATCTCCATTAATACTTTTTGCATATAAACCTGCTTCTAAAGCCTCTTTTTCAAATGCGGCAGTATTATACCATCCTGCAGTTCCTGGTTTTCTTTCGGCAGCTGGCTTCTCAAAGAAAACTCCAATAGTTGCAGCATTATATCCAAAAGCTGCTGTTATACGAGATGATAACCCAAATCCTGTAGAAGCACCAATTACTAATACTTTTTTTGGTCCTTCTTCAGTAATATTCTTTGATTTTACGTACTCAATTTGATTGTGAACATTTTTTGCAGTTCCCTCAGGATGAGTTGTAATACAAATAAAACCTCTTGTTCTTGGTTGAATAATCATTTTTCTAATTTTAATCGTATAAAAATATGAAATATTATCCAATTTGAAAACTCTGTTTTTTTGAATAAAAAATAACAGCTTTTATTTAATACAACTAATTAAAAATAAATTCATTAATAAAGTATATTTTTTTTGTATAGTTTATTTATATTTTATATTTTTACTTTAACCTATTCAAACAACAACCTATTAAAATGAAAAATATCCATATTGGCTCTTTAATAAAGCAAAGAGTTGAAGACCTAAACATTGATATGAAACGCATTGTTTCATTTTTCAAAAACTTATCTGAAAAAGAAATCACTGATCATTATAAAAAGAAATCAATAGATACAGAACATTTACTTAGATGGTCTAAGCTATTAGAATATGATTTTTTTAGGATTTATACTCAACACATTATTTTATTCGCTCCTGTAGGAAAAACAGTTTCAAAAACGACAACAACACCTTCTTCTTTACCAAATTATAGAAAAAATGTTTACACAAAAGAAATCATTGATTTTGTGTTAGATTTATATACCAAAGAGAATAAAAAGATTCAAGAAATATCTAATGAATACAACATACCTAAAAATACTATAAATAATTGGATTAAAAAATATTTATAACACTAACCTATAAACCTAAACAAATGAAAAAACCAAACTACACCAAAATCTATCAAGAAATTATTGAGCGTAATTTCCCAGAAAAGATGGAGCAAACAAAACATTTATTAAAAGAAAATATGAATGTTTTAGATGTAATTAATTTGTCTAATACATTGTCTCCTAAATCAAAAACAGAAAATCAAAAACATAAATCTTATGATTTAGATTTTATTAGAACTGTTTTAGCTTATCAAGCTAAAAATAAATTTACTAATCAAGAGACTGCTGAAAAGTATAATTTAAGTAGAAATACTGTTACAAGATGGAAAAAAGCCTATAATTCATAGTTGTATTATTTTTCTTTTATTGCTTTATGAACAGCTAATGTTGCAAAAGGAATAAAAGCATACATAATATAAAAGATGAAGTCTTCATCGTCCCACTTGTATATTTTTCTAACTCGGACAAGTAAAATTAAATAAGCTGTAAACCAAAAACCATGGAAACAACCTGCAAATGGCATTGGTAGAATATATCCAAATTGGTATTTGATTGGCATTGCAATCAAAAATAAAAGGGTACAGCTTATTGTTTCCCATATACAAGAAATTCTAAACCAATTTTTCAATTTTTCATCAGATAAGCTTATCATGCAACAAATTTAGCTTTTTTATAGTTCGTATATTTATGATATGAATTAGTTTTTTATAAAATTATGGTTTAATTATTGTTATTTATGATAAATACACATCTTAATTATCAATAAAATTTATTATTTTCGTAAAAATCAAAACTAAGTATAAAATGAACGTAGAAAATTTTCTTTCAAGAAAACTAAATTTAGCATTACCTTATTGGACTATTGTTTGTCCTATAATTGCAGTTATCACTTTATTCTTCGCTAGTACTTTAAAAGAGAATACATTTTTTCTAATATTTTTAGGTTTAACATTGGTTTCATCTGTTTTAGCAGCAGTTCATCACGCAGAAGTTGTAGCCCATAAAGTTGGAGAACCTTTTGGAACAATTATTCTAGCTTTAGCCATTACTGTTATAGAGGTTTCACTTATTGTATCACTTATGTTGTCCGAACCAGAAGGAACACTTTCTGTTCTTGCAAGAGATACTGTTTTTGCTGCTGTAATGATAATATTAACAGGAATTATTGGTGTTTGTTTACTTGGAGGCGGTTTTAGATTTAGAGAACAAAATTTTATAAAGCAAGGTGTCTCTACTGCTTTAATTACTTTGGTATCAATATCTATTTTAACGTTAGTTTTACCAAACTTCCTAACAACAGAATCGGGTGGGGAATTTTCATCAAGTCAATTAATATTTGTTGCAATTATTTCACTAATTCTTTATGGTGGTTTTATATCTGTACAAACAATTCGTCATAGAGATTATTTTTTACCTCAAAGTAGTGCAGAAGGTCAAACAGTTTCAGAATTACATGCAGAAAAACCTAATTCTCTTACAACAATTTCTAGCTTAGTTTTATTACTTATTGCGTTAGTTGCTGTTGTTTTATCTTCTAAACAATTATCACCAACAATAGAATCTATTGTAATTGATTTAGGCGCTCCTAAATCACTTGTTGGAATTATAATTGCCGGCGTAATTTTATTACCTGAAGGATTAGCTGCATATAAAGCTGCAAAAAAAGACAGATTACAAACTAGTCTTAATTTAGCATTAGGTTCTGCCCTTGCTTCAATTGGATTAACGATACCTGCAGTAGCTATTGTTTGTTTTGTAACAGGTCTAAAGGTATCTTTAGGTATTGGTGCTAAATCTTCTGTGCTTCTTGTTTTATCGTTATTTACAGTATACTTATCTCTAAGTTCTAATAGAACAAACATTCAGCAAGGAATAGTTCTTTTAACATTGTTTGCAACTTATTTGTTTACTACAATTGTTCCTTAATTTTTTAAGATTAAATCCTATTTAATAATTAAATATGATTTTTATCTAATTAAGAAATATTTAATAATTGTTTTAATATTATTTGTTTTTAGTTTGTTAAATTTATAAGACAAACAAAAAATAAGTAATTACTATGAAAGATATGAAAGCAGCTCGTTGGCATGCAGAGAAAGATATTAGAGTTGAACAAGCAGAAATACCAACTCCTAAAAAAGGACAAATAAAGATTGCTGTTAAATTTGCAGGTATTTGCGGTTCTGATTTACACGAATATGTTCATGGACCACAATTAATCCCTACAGAAGAACCTTATTTACTTTCTGGACATAAAGGAGTAACTACTCTTGGGCATGAGTTTTCTGGAATTGTTGAAGAAGTTGGAGAAAATGCAAATGGAAATTTCAAAAAAGGAGATAGAGTTGTCGTAGAACCTATTTATAGAAATCCTGATAGTCCTTTTTTAACTTCTGGAGAATATAATCTATCAGAACCTCTTGGTTTTATAGGATTAAGCTCTAATGGTGGTTTTGCAAATTATGTTGTTGTGGAAGATTATATGGTTCATAAAATTCCAGACAGTATGTCTTTTGAGCAAGGAGCATTAGTAGAACCAGCAGCAGTTGCTGTACATGCTGTTTTACAAAGTGGTCTTAAAATTGGACAAACTGTATTAGTTTCTGGAGCTGGACCAATTGGTTTACTATGTGTTCAGGCTGCTATAGCAGCAGGTGCAACTACAGTAATTGTTACTGATGTTGCAGAAAAAAGATTAGAAAAAGCAAAAGAGATTGGTGCAACTTATATTATTAGTGCTACAGATAAAAATATCCCAGAACAAATTAAGAAATTAACAAATGGTTTAGGTGTAGATGTTTATTTAGATGCAGCAGGTGTACAAGCTTCTTATGATACAGGATTAAATTCTGTTCGCAATGGAGGTACTGCAGTTCTTGTTGCTTTATTTGGTAAACCTGTTACAGCAAATCCACTTGATCAAGTTTTAAGAGAGATTACAATAAAAGGTGTAATTGCTTACAGAAATATTTTTCCCCAAGTAATTGCACTTATTGATAGTGGAAGAATTCCTGCCGAAAAGTTAATTACAAGTAAAATAAAATTAGATGAAATAGTTGATAAAGGATTTGAAGCGTTGGTAAATAATCCTGCCGAAGTTAAAATCTTAATTGATATAGAAAAAGAATAACAACAAAAAAGCTGCTTAAATAAGCAGCTTTTTTAATTATTTATTTTTTGGTAATGAAACCATATTTGCATCAATTTTTTGATCTTTTTCTAAGAAAATCTTTCCTCTTAAAATACTTTGAATTGTATTAATTAATTCTTTCTCAAAAGAATCTCTTAATTGAGATTGATGAAAGATTAATGAAACTTCTCTTGTCGGAACAGGAGATTCAAAATTCTTTACATTATGTTTTAGTTCTGCTGGTAAATCGTCTGCTACTAAAGCTGGTAAAAGAGTCATTCCAAAACCATCATTCGATAATTTTACTAAAGCTTCAAAACTACCTGAATCTAATTTAATTGGACGATTTTTTAGATTAGATGTATCACAAAGTGCTAATACATTATTTCTAAAACAATGTCCTTCTTGTAATATTAATAAATCCGAAGTATCTAAATCGTTTTCAATAATTCTTTCTTTATCAGCTAATCTATGTCCTTTAGGAATATAAGCTACTAATGGCTCATAATACAAAGGTTTTTCTACTAATTGATCTTCAAATAAAGGAGAAACAACAATACCGAAATCTAACGACCCGTCTTTTATTCCTTTTATAATTTTATCCGTCTGTAATTCTTTGATAATTAAATTCGACTTTGGATTATTCTTTTGAAAAGTTTTGTAAAATAATGGAACAAGCGATGGTAAAACTGTCGGAATAACTCCAATAATAAAATCACCTTCTAATAAACCTTTTTCTTCGTTTACTAAGTGTTTCATTCTATTTGCTTCCATCAAGATTGTTTTAGCTTGCGCTACAATCTTTTCTCCAATTTGAGTTATTTTAATTGGGTGTGATGTTCTATCAAAAATATCAATATTTAGTTCTTTTTCTAACTTCTGTATTTGCATACTCAATGTTGGTTGAGTAACAAAAGATTTATCAGCAGCAATCGTAAAATTCTTATGTTCAGCAACTGCTAACACATATTGTAATTGTACTAATGTCATATATTTATCTATTAAATTCTATAAATTTTCGTGATAAATGTACGCAATATTATACTATCAATCTATATTATATAGGATATTATTTAACATAAAAAAAGCCCGATTATAATAATCGAGCTTTCAAAAGTTGTGTAATATTTTTATTATTTACTTAATTCTTTTTGTATTTCTGCTGTCCAGTCTTGTAACTTTTTAGCATCCTCTTTACTTAAAGTCTGCTTAATACCTTCTAATTCCTTTTGGAATTCTACAGATTGTTGTGTAAGAACTGCTAACTTACTAATATCTTCTGTAGTTGCTGCAGATTTAATATCTGTAGCCCATTTACTATATTTAGCTACAAATTCTGTTATTTTAGGATCAGAAAATGTAGGTAAATTTTCTACAGCTTCATTTACTTTATTTTTGATTTCTTCACCTTCAGTTAATTGTTCAGAAACAGTTTCGTCAACATTGTTTTTTGTTTTTTCTACTTCTGCGTCTACTTTCTCTTTTTCTGATTTACAAGAAGTAAATGCTACTAAACTTAATACTGATGCTAATAAAAATATTTTTCTCATTTTTCTTCGTTTTTAATTTATATTAGAAATTGAATACTTATTAAATCTTAATTTTCTTTAGAGAATTGTACTTCGTGCAAATTGGCATAATAACCATGCTGTGCTAACAATTCGTTATGTGTACCTTGCTCAACAATCATTCCACTATCCATTACAATAATTTTGTCGGCATTCTGAATTGTTGCTAAACGGTGCGCAATAATTATAGATGTTCTTCCTTGCGTAAGTTTATCTGTAGCACTCTGAATTAGTTCTTCTGATTCTGTGTCTATTGATGAAGTAGCTTCGTCTAAAACTAAAATCTCTGGATTATAAATATAAGCTCTCAAGAATGAAATTAATTGTCGTTGACCAACAGAAAGCGTAGAACCTCTTTCACTTACTTCGCTGTAATATCCTTTTGGTAAAGATGTAATAAAATCATCAATTCCAATAATTTTAGCCGCATTCTGAACTTCTTCTAAGCTAATATCTTTATTTCCTAAAACAATATTATCATAAATAGTTGTATTGAATAAAAATACATCTTGTAGAACTACTGCTACGTGTTGACGCAGATTTTTTAAATTCATTTCATAAATATCTACATCATCAATTTTTATGGCACCAGAATCTATATCATAAAAACGACTTAATAAGTTGATTATTGTAGATTTACCAGCTCCTGTTGCTCCTACAATTGCTATTTTCTCTCCTGGTTTTGTTGAGAATGATATTCCTTTTAAAACTAAATTATTTGGTACATAAGAAAACTTAACATCTTCAAAATCAATTTTTCCTTTAACATGGTCAATTTCTATTTTACCGTTATCTGGTAAAGATTGATCATCATCTAGAATTTTAAAAACTCTATCTGCTCCTACTAATCCTCTTTGTATCGTATTAAAACGCTCTGCAATTGCGCGCATTGGTGCTGTTAATAAAACTACATATTGTGTAAATGCAATTAAATCACCTACAGAAACATCACCATGAATGGCTGTTCTAAGTCCTCCAAACCAAATTAGACTTCCTGTTGCTAATGCAGAAATAATATCTACAACTGGAAACAATAAAGAAAAGTAAAAAACTGTTTTTAAATAATTCTTTTTTAAATCATTATTGATTGTAACAAACTTATCGTATTCAGCTTTCTGACGATTAAAAACCTGAATAATATTCATTCCTGTTAAACGTTCTTGGACAAACGTATTCAACTGAGCTACAATTGTTCGCTCTTCTTGATAAACATTCTTTAAAGCTTTTTGGAATAATCTTGTAATAATCATCATTAAAGGGAGAATAACAATTACAACTGTAGCCAAAACCCAATTCATCCAATACATTACAAAAACAATAAAGATAATTTTCAAAATATCTCCTAACATGACTAAGATCCCATCATTAAAAACCTCAGCAATTGTCTCGATATCAGAAACAGATCTTGTTACTAAAACTCCATTTGGAGTTTTGTCAAAATATCCTAATCTAAATTTTATCAAATGATTGTACAAATTAACTCGTAATAAACGAATAACTCTTTGTGCAACTACATTCGCTAAATAAACCATAAAAAAGGATAATACACCTTCTAAAACTAGTATTAACGTTAAGAATAAAATATGTTCTTTTAATTTTACTACATCTTTTCCTAAAATATAATCATCAATAATATTCCCAGTTAAATAAGGTCTATAAACTGAAAAACATGCACTAAAAATTGCGATAAACACAACCGACCAGAATAAAAATTTACTCTGTGCACCTACTTGTAATACACGTTTTAATCCATTAAAATCAAACGATGAATTTTCGTTATTTGAGCTCATTTTTAAATAATTCTTTTGAATATTGAACATCTACTAAATACAATCCATGAGCTGGAGCAGAAGCTCCTGCAGAAGATCGATTCTTTTGTTCTATAATATCATTAAATTCTTGGATAGAAATTTTTCCTAATCCAACTTCAACCAATGTTCCAACAATTGCACGAACCATATTTCTTAGAAAACGATCTGCTGTAATTTGAAATACTAGCTGATTATTTTCATTCTTACGCCAAAAGGCTTCTCTTACATCACAAATATTTGTTTTTACATCTGTATGTAATTTTGCAAAACTTCCGAAATCGCCTTGTTTTATTAACAGTTTTGCTGCATTATTCATTTTATCAACATCTAATTCCCTATTAAAAATCCACGCGCTTTCATACGAAAACGGATCTTTAAAAGGAGAGATATAATAGTTATAAGAACGAGAAGTTGCATCAAAACGTGCATGCGCTTCTTCGTCCATCAAAAATAAGTGATAAACAGCAATATCTTTTGGTAAAAATGAATTTAACTTTTTAATAATTTCAGCAGTCAACTCTTCTTCATAATCAAAATGAACAAACATTCTTTTTGCATGTACCCCAGTATCTGTACGACCGGCAGCTACAATAGAAATTTGTTTTCTTAAAATTTTAGATAATCTGTCTTCAATAACTTCTTGTACAGAAATCTGATTAGGTTGAATTTGATAGCCAAAATAATTTTTTCCGTTGTATGCTAATTCTAAAAAATATCGCAATTGTTGTAAATTTGAAGGACAAAAATACAAACTTTTGAAGAAAATTCTTTTACTTTCGGACACACATTCTTACATTGACGATAGAATTTTAGATTATGCTCAACAAGCAGACGAAATTTGGCATGCTGGGGATATTGGAGACATTTCTGTAACGGATAAATTAGCTGCAATAAAACCTTTACGTGCTGTTTATGGAAATATTGACGATCAGAAAGTTCGAGCAGAATTTCCTTTAAATAATCGTTTTATTCTTGAAGGTGTTGATGTTTGGATAACGCATATTGGTGGCTATCCAACAAAATACAATCCTGCTATTCGTACAGAAATATATGCTAATCCGCCAAAGTTATTTATTTGTGGACATTCTCATATTTTAAAAGTAATGCCCGACAAACAATTAGGACTAATACACATGAACCCTGGTGCAGTAGGAAAACATGGTTTTCAGAAAGTTCGTACAATGTTAAGATTTGAATTGAACGATGGTAAAATTGAAAACTTAGAAGTTATTGAATTTAAAAAGTAAAAATGGAAAAACAAATAATTATAAACTCAACTCATAATAAGAATGGTAAAACATCTAAATTAATTGAGAAATTATATCCTAACTCTAAATCGATTAAACTTATTGATTACAAAATGGAATTATATAATTATGATGAAATATATTCTGAAGATGATGAGTTTTTAAAAATTATTCATGAAGTATTAAAGTATGATAAAATCATATTTGCTACGCCAGTTTATTGGTATTCCATGAGTAGTTTAATGAAAATTTTCTTTGATAGATTAACAGATTTAATTGGTTCTGAAGAAAAAATAGGTCGTCAATTAATGGGAAAAAAAGTAGAGGTAATAACAAGTTCTAATGGAAATCATTTAGGTGAGAACTTCTTCCTACCTTTTATGGAAACAGTTAATTATCTACATTTAGAATACGAAGGAGGTAAACACTATTAGAATGACTTCTATTTTATTTACCTAGTTTAAATTCTTTTAAAATTCCTATAAACTTAGAGTTAGTTATATAATCTCTAAAATTATGGGAATTTTGTCCTGTAAAATCTGTTTTCTCTAAAAATGAATAAGTCTTCTTTAACTCATTAAACAATTCATCTTCGTAACCAAAATCTGTTGCAGTAAAACGACGAGATAAAAAGCCTATTTTCCCTTTTCCTAGCACGTAATCTGTATTATTAATGGTTATGTGCATTTTCTTTAGTTGAGGAGAAAATATTTTTAATTGCTCATTATCCATTTTAAAATCAACTTCACCTATTGCAGGAGCAAGCATTATACTATAAATTCTATTATTATTTTCTTTTAGTTCTTCTGCTTCACTAAAATCTACATGATGTGTTTGAGCAAGGTCTATCTCACTATTTTTAAGCGATGGATTAACCAAAGCACTCAATACAACTGATGCTCCACGACTATGAGAAATTAAATAAATATCTTTATCATGAATAACATTTAGAATTCTTCTTAAACCAAAAACACCTGCTAACTGACTATTTGTTGTTGCAGATACCCAAACTTTTGCTGCTCCAAATAAACTTTGATTTACTAAACCATCCCAATAAAAATTAAGCACTTCGTCTTTCTCATTATTCAGATTCATGTAAGTACGTGCTTTATTGTAATTTTTTAAACTAACTAAGTAATCATTATCTATTCCATGTATAAATATAATAACACGTTTCTTATTTTTTACTCTATTTTGTATAGCTTTTAATCGTAATTCTTCATAAGACGTTAGTTTGTTTTGAAAATTATTTTCTGTAGCTATCTTCATTAACGAATAATCTCTTCTGCTTGCATTTTTGGGAGGATTTCCGAATTCTTTTAACCAACTATCTGGATAAAAATTTCCATTTTGATCTACAAAAGAGCTGGTTGTGTTGGGTTGAATAAAATTATTTGGATTTTGTGATGCAGGGACATTGTGAATGGCCGCACATGACGTTAGAATACTTATTATCAGAATATAGGAAATATTTTTCATTTCGCGAAAATTGGTAGAACTAAATAACTACAATTTTTATTAATTTGCAATAGAAAGTTTTATAGAAAAAAAATGAAATATTCTGTCAACCAAATTTTAGAACAAAAAGAGCATCGTTCTTGGAACTATCCTATAGAAAAATGGAGCTATTACCAAGAATGGAACAATGCTTTGTTTTTTCATTATGAAGTAGATAAAAATATTTTACAAGATCTTGTTCCAGATGATTTAGAAATTGACCTAATAAATGGTAAAGCATGGGTTTCTGTTGTTGCATTTGTAATGGAAAGAATAAGACCTCGTTTTTTACCTTCTGTTTCTTCTATCTCTAATTTTGGCGAAATTAATGTGAGAACTTATGTTATAAAAGACAATAAACCAGGCGTATATTTTCTATCTATCGAAGCAGAAAAATTAATGTCTGCAGTTTTAGCTAAATCACTTTCTGGTTTACCTTACGAAAAATCGACTATTAAAAGGACTAAAAATTCTTATCAAGCTCAGCATTCTCTAAAAGGTTTTTCTTTATCTGCTGATTATCATATTGGAATGGAAATAAAGCATAAAAACGAATTAGATTTATTTTTAACCGAACGATATTGTTTGTATTTAAATAAGGGAAATAACTTATTCCGTTATGAGATTCAGCACATCCCATGGAAACTAAATCAATTAGAGTTAGATTATCTACAATTAGATTATAAATTAGGAAATCTTATATTAGACTCTAATCCAAATTTCATTCATTATTCTGTTGGAGTGCAAGTTGTCGCATGGAAAAAACAGAAATTATAATCTTTTTTATAATTGTTTTCTCAATAAGTGTTGTTTTCCTTTTTCCATTTCACGAACAGAACCATCATCAATGTAACCAACTTTTAAATATAAATTATAAGCAGATTTATTTTTAAAGTTAACAGCTAATACTAATTCTTCTACAATTGGATAATGTTCTTTTACAAAACTATCCATTAATAACATGGCAGATTTTCCATATCCTTCTCCTTGATACTTCGGATCAATAGAAAGTGAACGCAATAGTAAAGAATTTTCATTTTTTGTTAAATCCATTTTATCTTCTCCGAAATCTAAAACAAAAAAACCGATTGGTTTTTCATCTAAAAGTATAGTTACTGCTTTAGCAAAATCATCTTCTCTTTGCTCTAAACGTTCAAAAACTTGTAGTGGTAATGCAGTAAAATAGAGTTGTTCTTCTGGTAAAGAATAACTAACTAAATCATTGTAGTGTTTTTGTTCATAAAAACGAAGCTGAAGTTTTGCCATATCCTATTATTTGTAAGTTAAATTTAGTAAATATTTAAAACAAAAAACGCTCAAGAAAATCTTGAGCGTTTTTTGTTTTAAATATTTAGTTATTGATAACTCCAGATCCTAATAATTCATCATTCACATACCAAGCACAGAATTGTCCTTCTGTAATAGCAGTTTGAGCTTCTTCAAACTCTACATACATTCCACTTTTAGCTTTATGTAATGTTGCTTTTTGCAATGGTTGACGATAACGAATACGCGCTAAAACTTCCATTGTTTCGTCTTCTTTTAAAGCTAAATCCTCGCGAACCCAATGTACTTCCTCTTCTTTAATAAAAAGAGCTTTTTTGAGTAAACCAGGATGATCTGCTCCTTGTCCAGAATATATTACATTTTCTGTAACATCTGTATCTATAATAAACAAAGGCTCTACCTTTCCTCCTACACCTAAACCTTTTCTTTGTCCACGTGTAAAATAATGTGCACCTTGGTGTTGACCAACAACTTCTGCATCTTCTTTTTTATACGAATATCCTTTCGCTTCAAAATCTAATGCTTCATATTTGTTATTAAAAGTTGGGATTTCACGTTTATAACCTTCCCAATCTTTTGCAACCTCAACTATAATACCTTCTTTTGGTTTTAATTGTTGTTGTAAAAATTCTGGTAAACTTACTTTACCAATAAAACATAATCCTTGAGAATCTTTTTTATTAGCTGTTACCAAATCTTGCTCTAATGCAATTTTACGAACTTCTGGTTTTTCTATATCTCCAATAGGAAATAAAGCTTTGCTCAATTGTTCTTGAGACAATTGACATAAGAAATATGATTGATCTTTATTATTATCTGTACCTTTTAATAATTGAAAAACTTCTTTTCCATTTTCATCTACTGTAGATATCTTACGTGCATAATGACCTGTTGCAACATAATCTGCACCAAGATCTAAAGCTGTTTTTAAAAATAAATCAAACTTTATCTCTCTATTACATAATACATCTGGATTTGGTGTTCTTCCTTGCTCATATTCATTAAACATATAATCTACAATACGTTCTTTATATGACTCTGACATATCTATCACCTGAAAAGGAATATTTAATTTTTCGGCAACTAATAAAGCATCTGCACTATCTTCTATCCAAGGACATTCATCTTCTAGAGTAACGGAAGCATCGTTCCAATTACGCATAAATAATCCGATTACATCATATCCTTGCTCTTTCAATAAATATGCTGTAACACTTGAATCTACTCCTCCAGAAAGTCCTACGACTACTCTTTTCATTTTAAAAAATTTGAAGCAACAAAGTTACAAAATAATCTTGTCCAATTATTAATGCATTATTCTATTATTTAGATAGAGTTATAAAATATATTTATATAAAAGAAGTTAGAGGTTAAAGATTAGAAATTTTCTGCCAGTTAGAATAATTTTCTTCATTTCATTTCGAAAATTGTATAGAGAACTTAAACAAAAATTTAGTAGAGATAAAGTAAATATATCTATCTTAAAATTAATTTATTTGTCTTTAAAATAGCTTGTTCATTTTTGTAATTAATCCAGTTTTGCCCTTTTATTTTTCGCATAACATTATCATACGTTCTCATAAGAAAAACATTATAAACAGCTTCTGATAAATTTTTAGGCTTGTGCGCCAATGAACGTAAACTCATAGAAAAACCTGGAGATAAATATTTCATATAATGCCACCAACCTTCTGGCATATATAACATTTCCCCATGCTTTAAATCTGCATACATGGGATTAATATTTTTTAATGCAGGCCATTTATCAAAATCAGGATTATCAAAATCTATATCTTCTCTACAAATTACAGAATAAGGAATCTTATACATGTATTTAGAATCCTGAGGAGGAACAATTATACATCTTTTTTCTCCTGCAAAATGAAAATGTAAAATATTTGCCAAATCGATATCATAATGCATAAAGACATTTGATCCCTCTCCTCCGAAAAATAACATTGGCATAGATTTAAAAAGATTTAAACCTAAATCTGGCATTTTATAATCGTTTTGTAACTGAGGAACCTGACTCATCAAATTGTATAAAAATATACGTAAATCTGTAGGTTTTTCTTGTAATAAATCTACATAATCACTCATTTGCATTCTCGCAACTGGTTCATTTACTTTTTTAGTAAAATCAACAGGATCATTGTTATAAAGAGGGACTACTTTTTCACCGGCAATTTGCTTTATATATTCAAAATTCCATTTTTCGTATGCTGGCCAATCTTCAGTAATTCGCTCAACTACAACTGGTTTTTGAGTCTTTACATAATACTTTTGAAAATCTTTTGCTGATATGTTTTCTACTCTTTCAACTTCTTTAAAATTAAAACTCATATTTCCTATGTAAAATAAAGTATAAATTTAATTAACTTTTCGTTAATTTTTTAATTAATTATCTCATGCTTTTTTTTCAAAATATGTACCAAAAAAAACTGTTTTCTACTTTCGTAAAAAACAGTTATTTATATTATAATATTTTTTTCTTTTTTAAGAAATTCTCTCTATTAAAGCCATGTAAAAACCATCATAATTAGTTTGAGATGGATAATGCATTTTCTCAGAAACTAATTTAAAATTAGAATTATTAGCTAAGAATTTTTCTACTTGTTTTTCATTCTCTTGTGGTAAAATAGAACAAGTTGCATATACCATAAGTCCATTAACTTTTATTATTTTAGAATAATCTGCTAAGATTTTTTCTTGTGTAGCAATTATTTCATCAATAAATTCTGGTTTTAATTTCCATTTAGCATCTGGATTACGTTTTAAAACTCCCATTCCAGAACATGGTGCATCAATTAATAAACGATCAGCAGAGTTTTCCATTCTTTTGATAGTTTTAGCTTCGATTACTTTAGTCTGGACATTTTGAACATCATTACGTTTTGCACGACGTTTTAATTCTTTTAATTTCCACTCGTACAAATCCATTGCTATAATTTGCCCTTTGTTTTCCATTAAAGTTGCCAAATGCAATGTTTTACCACCCGCACCCGCACATGCATCTACAACGCGCATTCCTGGTTGAACACGTAGGTAAGGAGCTATTAATTGAGAACCAGCATCCTGAACTTCAAACCATCCGTTTTGAAATTCATCTGTTCTAAAAATATTTGTCTTCTCTTCTAACTCTAAAGCATCTTGATATTTAGACAAAACTTTCGTTTTAATACGACGATCTTTTAAAGCTTTTTGTAATGTTTTACGATCTGTTTTTAAAGAATTTACACGTAAAACTGTTGGTGCTTGAGAATTCATCGCACGAACCTCATCTATCCAACGATCTCCTAAAGCATTCTGTCCTAATTCGAACATCCAATCTGGATATGATTCTGCTACAGCAATATTCTTAGACGATTGGTGATGTCTTTTTAAAACTTCTTTTGGGTATATTTTCTGAAATTCTTCCCATTTAGGTAACGTTTGTTCTGGATCTAATGCAAACCAAGTTCCTACAAACTCCCAAATTGTATCAGCAGAAAGTGGACGACTCATAGCACCTTCAACTAAGCGTTTCCAACGAACAGAATCATAAACTGTTTCAGCAATAAATGCACGATCTCTCGCCCCCCACTGCTTATTAGATTTTAATGTTCGCTCAACTTCTTTGTCTGCATATTTTCCTTCGAAGAAAATTTGTTGCAAAGTATCGGTAATTCCGACAAATAAATTTTTATATGGTAAAATCTTCATAACTCGATGCAAATTTACAAAGACTTAAGTAGATTGACGCAATAAATTTTAGTCTTTATAAATGATTAAATTTTTCTATAATTTCTTGAGGTACTTCTGTTACCTTATTTTGTTGATAATCGAAGGTTACAATTCCTGTTTTTGCTTTAGCAATTAATTTTTCTTGTGTTGATATTTTATAATTTATATCGAAACTTACTCTAGAAAAATCACTTACTCCTACTTCTATTAACAATTGATCGTTGTAATATGCTTGGTTTTTATATTCTATTGCAACATCCCCCATAATAATGCTTACTCCTGCAAAATCCATCTCAGAATAACCAAAATAATTAAGAAATTGAATTCTAGCTTCGTGCAAAATAGATAAAAGTTTATCATTTGCTAAATGGTTTCCATAATTTAAATCTGTAATTCTAACGTTGATTATTGTAGAGAATAAAACTTTGTTGTTGAAGTCTAACTTTATACGAGCCATTAAAAAAAGTATTTTATTAAGCTCAAATATAAATGATAAAAAGGTATAAAAAAAAACGGGTTTAAGCTCCTCAGCTTAAACCCAATTGATTTTTAAAAACTTACACTGTAAGCATAAATTATACATTAAAAAAATCAATCTTACTCTCTACTACCTGGAACAAATGTATACTTTTTTCTCATATTAAAAAAAATAATTTATACTTTTTTTACCTTATTGATAAAAAAAATATTTTTATTCATCGTAAAATCTCGATAAAACCTATTACCAGCACTTTATTTATTGGGTTATGATATTTCTTTAAAAAAGAAGTAATTTGCACAACCAAATTTTAAATATGGATTTGATACAATACATTCATCAAGAATTAAAAGACATTTCAGAAAAATCTATCAAGAATACCATTAATTGTTTAGAGAATGATAACACAATTCCTTTTATCGCGAGATATAGAAAAGAGTTAACAGGAAATCTTGATGAGGTGCAAATTTCTAGTATCAAAAAGTTTAAAAACCAATTTGAAGAAATTGAAGCTCGAAAAGCATTTATTCTATCTACATTGGAAGAACAAGGTATTTTAAATTTAGAATTACAACAACGTCTTCAGAAAAGTTACGATTTAATTCAGATAGAAGATTTATATCTTCCTTATAAAAAGAAGAAAAAAACCAAAGCTACTATTGCAAAAGAAAAAGGTTTAGAACCTTTGGCTAAAATTGTAATGAAGCAAAATAATATTGCAGATTTAGATGAATTAGGTAGCAACTATACCAATCAAGATGTTCCAACATTAGAAGATGTATATGCTGGTGTGCAAGATATAATTGCAGAATGGATAAACGAAAATGAATATGTTCGAAATAGACTAAGAAACATTTTTAGAAAATCTGCTCTTATAGAAAGTAAAATTGTAAAAAGTAAAGCTGAGGATGAAAATGCCAAAATTTATTCAAATTATTTTGAGTATTCAGAACCATTAAAGAAAATTGCATCGCACCGACTTTTAGCTATTTTGCGTGGCGAAAATGAAGGATTCTTAAAAGTTTCTGTTTCTATTGATAAAAAAGAAGCTTTTCAGTTTCTTGAATATACTTTAATAAAATCTATTCAACCTGCTATTTCTTGGGTAATAGAAGAAGCTATTAAAGATTCTTATAAGCGATTATTAGCTCCATCTATTTCTAATGAAGTTCTAAAAGAAGCAAAACAAAAAGCAGATGAAACTTCTGTAGATGTATTCTCTAAAAACTTAAACCAATTATTATTAGCTCCACCACTTGGGCAAAAAAGAATTTTGGCTATTGATCCTGGTTATAAATCAGGTTGCAAAGTTGTGGTTTTAGATGAACAAGGTGATTTACTGCATAATGAGAATATTTATCCTCATGCTCCGCAGAATGACAAACCTCAAGCTATAAAAAAACTAAAATCATTGGTTAATGCTTATGCTGTTGAAGCAATTTCTATTGGAAATGGAACAGCGTCTAGAGAAACCGAAAATTTAGTTCAGAATATCGCATTCGATCGTCCTTTAAAAGTATTTGTAGTAAACGAAGCTGGAGCTTCTATTTACTCAGCATCTAAAATTGCACGAGACGAATTTCCTGATAAAGATGTTACTGTTCGCGGTGCAGTTTCTATTGGTCGTCGCTTACAAGATCCATTAGCTGAGTTGGTGAAAATTGATCCAAAATCTATTGGTGTTGGACAATATCAACACGATGTAGATCAAAGTTTATTAAAAAATGAGTTAAATGATGTGGTTTCTTTTTGTGTGAACAAAGTTGGTGTAAATCTTAATACTGCAAGTAAACATTTGTTGAATTATGTTGCTGGAATTGGAGAAAAGATGGCAGAAAATATAATCCTTTATAGAGCTGAACATGGTGCTTTTAATTCGAGAAAAGAATTATTGAAAGTTCCTAGATTAGGTGAAAAAGCATTTTTACAAGCATCTGCATTTTTACGAATTCCAAATGCGAAAAATCCTTTAGATAATTCTGCTGTTCATCCTGAATCTTATTCGATTGTAGAAAAAATGGCAAAAAATTTAAAAGTTGATGTATCTACATTAATTCAGAATAAAGAATTAATTAATCAGCTCGATTTAAATAATTATGTAACAGAAACTATCGGATTACCTACTTTAGAAGACATCAAAAAAGAGTTAGAAAAACCTGGACTTGATCCTCGTTCTACTGCAAAAGTATTTAGTTTTGATCCTAAATTAAAGAAATTTGAAGATTTGCAACTCGGTATGAAAGTTCCTGGAATTATAAATAACATTACCAATTTTGGTTGTTTTGTAGATATAGGAATTAAAGAAAACGGATTAGTTCATATTTCTAAAATATGCAACGAATTTATTTCTGATGTTTCTACAAAAGTACATTTACAACAGCAAGTAGAAGTTACTGTCATTGGAATAGATACTGATAAAAGAAAAATACAATTATCATTAATAGATTAAAAAAAAGCCGCAAAAGCGGCTTTTTTTTAATCTATTAATCTTCAAATTTAACTTTATATTGTTCATCAAACTTTTTACGTTCTTCTGGTTTTAGTTGTGATCTCATGTATTTTATTGTAAAACCTCCAATCATTTTATCTCCTTTGTAATACATCCAATCTGCTAATTCTAATGGATTAATAACAACTGTATCATTATGTTTTACATCTTTTGTATACTGAGGTACATTATCTATTACACCTTTTAGTTCATCATTATCTGTATACACATCTCTTATCCAAATATGTTCTTTTCTTTTGGAATTTGGTATGTTATACATTTGTTTCACAATAAAATTAGTTGTTGTCGTATCTTTCATAGATAAAGCCAATGTAAAATCATCAAAAGTTTGTCTAGCTTCTTTAGCAATGCTATCTAAATCCTTTTGTTCTTTTTCTAATTTATTTATGCCTTTATACGCATCTAAGCCTATTTTTTCTGTTTTCTTTTCACAAGAATAGAATAATGTTGCAAATATTATTGCTAAAAAAGTATATTTCATATCAAGTTATTTTAATGGTTTTTATTTGTTTCCTAATAAATAAGCGACAAAAATTATTCCACATAAGATACATGTAATTCTTTTGGCTTTGGTAATATCCATTTTTGATGTCCAAAATAACTCCAAGTAGTATAAGCTAAATTGTAATTGGGATTTGTAAATTGATAATATTCACTTCCATTAACCGAAACCTTTGCATCAACAAATATTTTTACATCACTTATACCTTTACTTTCGTAATCTTTCTTAACAAAGCGTGCAAATTGCCACATCATATCTGGACTAAAGAACATTTTAGATGCTTGTTTATACGTTAAATATTGATAAACATCTATACTCTCTCTTGGTAAAAATTTACCTTTATTATTAGGGTCTGGTTTCGAAATATAAAAATGAGCGTAACCTGCTTTATTACGTAACATCATTCTCCAAGAAAGTCTATGTCCTTCTTCCGTCCAAAAAACATCTCCTGGAATAAAATAATGACGTATTGGTAAGTAAACTTGCCATAAAACATATAACCACATAACATACGTAAATAATACTCTTCTTGTTGTTAATAAGTTATCATCACTAGAACGATCCATCATAAATGATTTTTTAGGAAAAACCATTTCTTGTACTTTTTTAGGATCATAGAAGAATATCATCATTGCTAATGCAAAAAATGGAAAGATTCCAATTCCAAAAACTGCGGAATTAAAAATATGAAAAAACACAGCGCATTTAAAAGCAATTCCTCGTGTTCTATCTAATAACATAGCTGGAATAATTAGTAAATCAAAGAAAAAACCACACCAAGCAAAGACTTGAGCAAATTCTAAACTACTAATTACTTTAGCTAAACCTCCTAAATTATAATCTAACAAAAGAATATCGCCATATTGCTGAAATTTCATTTGTAAAAAAACACCATTAAACCAATCTGGATATATTTTAGCAATTGCTGCAAAGGTGTAAACAATAAGTAATTGAATAATTAATAATGTTGGAATCCAGTTTCTACAGGTTAATCGTTTTATTTTTGGAAATAAGAGAACATCTACGGATAAAAATTGATGAGCGGGAATAATTGTCATCATCCAAGAAACTAACATAAACAAGTAATAATGATTATTGTAACTTGTTTTTTGCATTAAATAAGTTAATGTCCAAAGAATAGCAAAAGCAATTGTTGAAAATCTATAAGCGAATCCGAATGTTATAAACCATCCTAAAATTCCCATTGCTACATATAAGTAAATCATATTTTGTCCTAAAAAAACATTTGTCCATTCTAGTCCAATAAAAGAAAAACTTAATTGTGGATCGACAAAATTTGTCTGTACCCAGCCTGTAAAAATTGCTCCCCAGCATTCTGCAATAATTAATAATCCAAAAATAATTCGGAAAATAACAAGTGGAGAATTATCTACTTTTCTAAATAAATATTCGCTAAACATTCTAGTTTGTTAATTTTAGCTAATTTAAAAATAACCATCAGAGTTTTGCTACTTTTTGACGTATATTTATTGAATGAAAACTAAGAAAATTATTTTGTTTGATGGGATTTGCAATTTATGCAATCAATCTGTTCAATTTGTAATTGAACATGACAAGCAAAAACAGTTTTTATTTGCTTCATTACAATCTAATTATGGTCAAAATTTTTTAAAAGAAAATAATTTTGATACCACAAATTTTGATTCGATGGTGTATGTTGAAAATGAAAAGATTTTCACTAAATCTTCTGCTCCATTAAATATTGCAAAACATTTAACTGCTAAATTTTCTTGGTTAAGTATTTTTTTAATTGTTCCGAAACCAATACGAGATGTTATTTATAAATTTATTTCTAAAAATCGTTACAAATGGTTTGGAAAACAAGAAAGTTGTTGGTTGCCAACTCCAGAATTAAAAGCTAGGTTTTTAGAATAATAAAAAATGCTTATTTATTCAAGTATACATTTATTTTTCTGATGAATATTAATACTAAGAATATAGTTGTATAATGTTCAATATAGTTTTATTTTCATTTTTCCTTGATAAAAAAACGAAAATTAGCTAAATATTTAAAATAGAATATCTGAAAATCTAAACAACATCTATAATTAAATTTGTTCAGTTTATATGTTTTGATTTTAATTGAGAGAATTTTGTCTTACATTTCGACAAGCTCAATGTGACAGAAAACGCAACCTCTAACTTCTAACTTCTCAGTCCTATTTATGTCTTTTTTTCAAGATTTCTAAAACATCTTTCAGTTCATAACCGCGATCATGTAAAGCCATTAAATAATAAAAGAATACATCTGCTGATTCTTCTAAAAAATTAATATCATTATCTTGTTCAGAGGCAATTACCATTTCAACTGCTTCTTCTCCCATTTTTTTAGCAATTTGAGAACTTCCTTTTTTATGAACACGCTTCATTTTTGTTTTTTTAGCGTCTTCTTGCTTAGCGTCCTCAATCATAATCTCCAATTTCTTTAAGAAAGGAAATTTTTTCTCTTTTTTTACGTCTGAAGCGTTGTTATTAAATTCCATAAAATATTTTCTTAGCTAGTTCCTTTTGAAATTCAGAATAAATATATAAAATTCTGCTGAATTAATATAACTCAAATTTTTGACCAAATTAGTTAATCTTGAAAAAATATTAACTAATAAACTTGTTTAATTATACTGAACGTAACTATTTTATATTATGATAAATTTCCGTATTTTTACGCGAAAATAAACACAGCGCAAACACAATGAACACAAACGATTTTTCCATAAGACATATAGGAAACAACGCACAGCAAGTAGAAGAAATGCTTTCTGTAATTGGGAAAGATTCTATTGATACATTAATTGAGGCTACAGTTCCTCAGAATATTAGATTAAAAGATGCTTTAGATCTACCAGAAGCTTTATCAGAATTTGAAACAACAAATCATTTAGCTGAAATCGCATCTTTAAATAAAAAAGTAAAAAATTACTTAGGTTACGGGTATTACGGAACTATTTTACCTGCTCCTATTCAACGTAATGTTTTAGAAAATGCAGGTTGGTATACAGCTTATACACCTTACCAAGCAGAAATTGCACAAGGTCGTTTAGAAGCTTTATTAAATTTCCAGACAGTTATTTCTGATTTAACTGGTTTACCAATCGCAAATGCTTCTTTATTAGACGAAGGTACTGCATGTGGAGAAGCTATGCACATGTTATTAGAATCTCGTTCTAGAGAACAAAAGAAAAATAATATAATCAAATTTTTTGTTGCTGATAATTTATTTCCACAATCTATTGCTGTTTTAGAAACAAAAGCAGAAGGATTAGGAATTGAATTAGTTATTGGAGATTTTGAAACTGTTGAATTAACAGAAGATTTCTTTGGAGCAATTGTTCAATACATCGGAAAAGGTGGTCAAATTAATAACTACAGATCTTTCGTTGAAAAAGCAAATACTGTAGGTGCTAAAGTTGCTGTTGCAACAGATTTATTAGCTTTAACATTATTAACACCTCCAGGTGAATGGGGAGCTGATATTGCAATTGGTACTTCTCAACGTTTTGGTGTACCAATGGGATACGGAGGACCTCATGCTGCTTTCCTTTCTTGTACAGAAGAATATAAACGTGTAATTCCTGGACGTATTATTGGGGTTTCTCAAGACCGTTTAGGTAATCGTGCTTTACGTATGGCTTTACAAACACGTGAGCAACATATTAAAAGAGAAAAAGCTACATCTAACATTTGTACTGCACAAGTATTATTAGCTGTTATGGCTTCTTTTTATGCTGTTTACCATGGTAAAGATGGTTTACAATACATCGCAAACGAAATCCATACAAAAGCTGGAATTTTACAAGCTGGTGTTCAACATTTAGGTTTTAAAACTACAAATACAGTATTTTTTGATACAGTACAAATAGAGGTTGAAAACACAGAAGAAGTTGTTAAGATTTTTGCTGAAGAAGAAATTAATGTAAATGGTTTCGAAAACGGAAAAATTTCTATCACAATAGATGAAATGGTATCTGAAGAAGATATCTTCGAAATTTTAAGTGTTTTTGCAACAATTAAAAATACTGAAGAAGGTTTCGAATTTGAAGTTGAGGATAACTATTTACCACAAGATTTAGTTAGAACTTCTGATTTCTTAACACACGAAAACTTCAATTTATATCATACAGAAACTGAATTAATGCGTTACATCAAACGTTTAGAGCGTAAAGATTTAGCTTTAAATCAATCGATGATTGCATTAGGTTCTTGTACAATGAAATTGAATGCTGCAACAGAATTATTACACTTATCTTGGGAAAGAATGGGGAATGTTCATCCATTTACTCCAAAAGAACAAGTAGAAGGATACCAAACATTAATTAAAAATTTAGAAGATTACTTAGCTGTTATCACTGGGTTTGATGCAACTTCTTTACAACCAAATTCTGGTGCACAAGGAGAATATGCTGGATTAATGGTTATTCGTTCTTATTTTCAATCTAAAGGGGAAGGACACCGTAATGTTGTTTTAATTCCACAATCTGCTCACGGAACAAACCCTGCATCTGCTGCAATGGCAGGAATGCAAGTTGTTGTTGTGAAAAACTTAGAATCTGGTGAAACAGATTTAGTAGATTTAAAAGATAAATGTGAAAAATACAAAGACAACTTAGCTGCATTAATGATTACTTATCCATCTACTTATGGAGCTTTTGATAGCAATATCGAAGAAGTAACAACAATGATTCACGAATATGGAGGACAAGTTTATATGGACGGTGCAAATATGAATGCGCAAGTTGGATTAACTTCTCCAGGAAATATTGGTGCAGACGTTTGTCACTTAAACTTACATAAAACATTTGCTATTCCTCACGGAGGAGGTGGACCTGGTGTTGGACCAATTTGTGTTAAAGCACATTTAGCTCCATTCTTAGGTACTTCTCCATTAATTGATATGGGAGGAAAAGAAGCTAAAAATACATTTGCTGCAGCTCCTTATGGTTCAGCTTTCATTTTACCTATTTCTTATTCTTACATTTTAATGTTAGGTGCAGAAGGTTTATTAAAAGCAACACAAGGTGCAATTTTAAATGCAAATTACATGAAAGCTCGTTTAGAAGAGCATTTCGATATTTTATATACAAATGCAAATAATGTTGTTGCGCATGAGTTTATTTTAGATTGTCGTCCTTTTAAGAAATTGGGAATCGAAGTAACTGATATTGCAAAACGTTTAATTGATTATGGATTCCACGCTCCTACTGTTTCTTTCCCAGTTGCGGGAACTTTAATGGTAGAACCAACAGAATCTGAAAACAAACCTGAGTTAGATCGTTTTTGTGATGCATTAATTTCTATTCGTCAAGAGATTGATGAAGTAGCAAATGGAGATTATCCAGCAGAAAATAATGTTTTACATAATGCTCCACACCCTCAGCATTTATTAACAGCAGACGAATGGGAATATCCTTATACTCGTTCTAAAGCTGCATTCCCATTAGAATGGGTACGCGAACGTAAGTTCTTTGCTTCTGTATCTCGTATTGATGATGCTTATGGAGATCGTAACTTAATTTGTACATGTGCTCCTATTGAAGCGTACATGGATTAATTTAAATTAATTAATTACATAAAAAAGCCCGATGAATAGCAATTCATCTGGCTTTTGTTTTTATAATGATTACAATTTTTGTCTCAAATAAATAAACAACTATTCAGTTATCAAACAAGCAATTAACAAACACATTATAAGACAATTAGAGACAGATTAAAATTACATTAGAAATAGATTTTTACTTTTTTTTGTCTGAATAATTCTGATAGATTTGCCACATAAAAATCAAAAATTTATGAAACCAATCCTTACTACCATTATCTCATTATTTATTTTTTCATCTTGTACTAATGATGATGATAACAGAGAAATTATTCAAGATTTACCTGTAAGATATTACTTCGCTGTAAGTAGTGTTTTAGATGTTAATAGTGAAGAAGACAAAATATATGAAATAGAAATTGATGGAGTAAAATTTACAGGAAAATCTCCAGAAAGTTTTTACTATGAGAAAAAAACAAATTTGCCACACACACATGTAAAGTTTAATTTAAAGAGTAGAAATAAAACAAACATTGTTTACCAAGTATATAAAGATGAACTTCCAAATTATTACGATTTAGCTTCTGGTAGCTTTAGAGATCAACTAGATACTATTATAAAAATCAACAAATAAAAATGAAACCTATCCTTATTACCTTTATCTCATTATTCATTTTTTCATCTTGTACTAATGATGATGATAACAATGTCCAAAAAGAAATTCCTATCAACTATTATTTTAGTGTAAGTAGTGTTTTAGATGCAGAAACTGAAGAAGAAAAAATAGTAGAATTTGAAATTGATGGTATTAAACATATTGATATTGCACCATGTAGTTGGTCTTACAGAAAGTTTACAACCGAAAAAGAGACACACATTAAAGTAAAAACTAATAGTCCTCGTGCTAGAGGTGGAATTTATGAAATTAGAAAAAATCAAATCTATAATGATGGAGGATATTTAACTGATCCTGGTAGTTACATAACATCTGGAAATTTCATAGAGAATTTAGATACGGTAGTAAAAATTAAATAAAAACAACCTATAATGAAAAAACTCTTTACCCTATGCAGTCTAGCATTTGTATTTATACAATGTTCTGACGACACTTTAAATGACAATAACGATATTTCATCGTTGGAAACCGCAACAACAACTTCTTTATCATTAGAAAAAAGAAATGAGTATTTAAAAGAATTTTCACAAATTTTATCTAAATCTATTTATGATAATACTCCATTAAGAAAATTCTTAAAGGAAGAAGCATTAAAAAAATTTGATAATGATTATGATATTTTATATCAATTGATAAAAAACAAATCTATTGAAGATAAAACATTCAGAGAGATTTTAGTTTCAAACTCTTCAGAAGAGAAAATAAATGAAATTGAAAATAATATTCCATTATTAAATATATTAATTACCAATATTGATATGTTTGATATAAAACCTGAAAATCTTGATGTAGCAGATAATGATATCCCAGTAATATTTGCTAAAGGTGAAAAAAACATTTACTACTTTAATGGAAAAGAGGATTTTATAACACCAAAAGAAGAAATACCTAATTTCCATGCATTTATTGTTAATGAAAATAGTACTATAGAAAAAATCGTAATTCCAAATTCAAATGCTAAAACGAGTACAACAAATTTAGAAGAACCTATTATAAGATTTATATCGCCTATTTATGATAATTTAAATAGTAATGCTAAAAACCTAATTAATAAAACTTTATCAGCAAGAGTATCTTATAGTATCGTAATTCCAGATATCGTAAAAAGATCATTTCAACACTTTCACAACAATCGATCAGGAGGTATAGATCAAATTGGATTCCAAAGAGATTATATCTATTATGGAATGACACCACATAGCAATAATCCAGGATATTTAAACACCTCTATTAGAGAAGAATTAAATTACATTTCTATAAGCCCTAATCTTTATTTTAGTTTTACAAGTGATCATAGAAATCCAAAAATTAGAGAAAATGAATTCTCTGTAAGAAGAAGACCTGTTTCTACAGAAGAACAAATAAGAAGAATGTGGAATGATGGTGTATATAAATTTCGCATATTTAATATGACAAGTAATGATGTTAATTCTGACTTTAAAGATTTTAGTCTAAGTCCAGATGAAATATGGAATTTTAATATTGAATATGATAGAAGACATGGCTCTTTTTGGAGATCTTCTAGACATACATATAAAATTAATCCACGAAATTTTACACCTAAATTAGTTAATCTTCATCAAACTAAAAATAATGATCATGTTAGATTTGATAAATGGTCATGGGATCTATCCAAAGAATCACTTTATAGAAGATTAAAATTGGTTCAACACAATACAGCTCAAGAATATGAAGTAACACAAGTTGATGATAAAGTGACAGTAGTAGAATCTAAATTTAATTCTGGAGGAGGTAAGTTAAAACTAGGCCCTGTTGAAATAGGAAATATGCCAAGTTTAAATATCAATAAAACAAATACAAATAAATCTTCTACAACCATTAAATATAAGCTTAGTTATGGTGATATAGAATTGGGAGAGACAAAAGTATATTTTTATGATCCTGTTATAATTAACAGTAATTATGATCTTTATAGATATGGATTAGGTTCAGTACAATTCTCTATGATGCCACAATAATATAACCCTATTACATAAAAAAGCCCGATGAATAGCTATTCATCGGGCTTTTTTTTATATTGATTGTAGAATTTCAGCTTAAGCTAATGCTTCTTTAATTCTTGTCATTGCTTCTTTTAATTCTTCTACAGAAGCAGCATAAGACATACGAATACAGTTTTTAGAACCAAATGCAGAACCAGAAACTACTGCAACTTGTGCATATTCTAATAAATATAATGCTAAATCATCTGCATTATTAATTGTTACACCTTTATATGTATTACCAAAAGTTGCTGTAACATCTGGAAATAAATAGAAAGCTCCTTTTGGTTCGTTTACTTTAAATGTTGGAATTTCTTTTGCCCAACCTAACATTAATTCTCTTCTTTCTGCAAATGCATCAATCATATACTGAATAGAACTTGGATCAGCTTCTAATGCTGTAATTGCAGCACGCTGTGCGATAGAAGTCGCTCCAGAAGTAACTTGACCTTGTAATGTTTCACAAGCTTTTGCTAACCAAGCTGGTGCACCAATGTATCCGATTCTCCAACCTGTCATTGCAAATGCTTTTGCTAAACCGTTAATTGTAACTGTTTGATTATATACTTCTGGAAAAGATGCTATTGATACATTTTTATCTCCGTAAACGATATGCTCATAAATTTCATCAGAAATAATAATGATATTTGGATGCTTTGCTAAAACTTCAGCTAATCCTTTTAATTCTTCTTTTGTATAAACAGACCCAGAAGGGTTACAAGGAGATGAATAAATAATAGCTCGTGTTTTATCTGTAATTGCAGCTTCTAATTGTGCAGGTGTAATTTTAAAATCTGCTTCAATCGTTCCTTCTACAAAAACTGGTGTTCCTCCAGATAATTCTACAATATCTGAATAAGAAACCCAATAAGGTGTAGGAACAATTACTTCCATTCCTTCATCTATTATAGATTGTAAAACATTGTAAATAGATTGTTTTGCACCAGTAGACACAACTATTTGGTTTGCTGTATATTCTATATTATTATCGCGTTTAAACTTCTTGATGATTGCTTCCTTTAATTCTGGATAACCAGCAATAGGAGGATAACCTGAATAATTTTCATCAATTGCTTTTTTAGCAGCTTCTTTAATAAAATCTGGAGTATTAAAATCTGGTTCACCAATACTCAAACTGATTACATCAATTCCTTGTGATTTTAATTCTCGCGCTTTAGCAGACATCGCAATAGTTGCAGATGGCTTTAAGTTTTGTAAACGTCTTGAAAGTTGCATGTTATATGTGTGTTATGTGTAATCTAATAATTAATTCTTGCGAAGATACTTTTTTCTTGGTATAATTTTAGTACTTTTAAGTATTAAAAATCAAAAAAATAAATCAAAATATTATGTCTGAAATTACATTTAAAGGAAATCCTACACATACAAGTGGTGTTTTACCAACTATTGGAGAAAAAGCTCCAAGTTTCGCATTAACTGCAAGCGACTTAAGTCAAAAAACATTAGCTGATTATGCTGGTAAAAATGTTGTATTAAATATTTTCCCTAGTGTAGATACTGGTGTTTGTGCACAATCTGTACGTACATTTAATAAAGAAGTTTCTTCTGCAGAAAATACAGTTGTTTTATGTATTTCTAAAGATTTACCATTTGCTTTATCTCGTTTTTGTGCAGCAGAAGGATTAGATAATGTAGTGACTTTATCTGATTTTAAAACAGAAGAGTTTGCAAATGCTTATGGTGTAAAAATGATTGATGGACCATTAAATGGTTTATTATCTCGTGCAGTAGTTGTAATTAATCCTAATGGAGAAGTTGTCTACACAGAACAAGTTCCAGAAATTGGACAAGAACCAGATTATAAAGATGCTTTAGCAGCTATTAAATAATAAAGTTGTTTACACTTTTTATAATTTATAATATGTAAAACAACATATAACAATTTAATATAGTTTTATTTTTACTTTCATTTTTTTCTTGATAAAAAAACGAAACAAAAAAAATCAAGGTCGTAAATCTTTGACTAAAAATTATCAACGCTACGGAAATGATTTAAAAATTCACATACGTTCATTAAATCATATCTATCCTACGCTTTTTCAATTTTATTAACGTCAAACATTTAAATACCATTTTTTACCCCGTTTAAAAAAGAAAATTAGCTAAAATGATTAAAATAAAATTGTTGAAAGTTTAAAAAAGTTCAATAATAAAAAAGCGTTACTCATTTTTGAGTAACGCTTTTTGTTTTATCAAACTTCAATAAATCTATTTCTACTTTTTTTAGAAATAATTAATAGAAGTTATGTCTTATTTCTGAAACTGAGTAGCTAATTTCTCTGCTTTCTTCGATTCTGAATAATCATAAAATCCTTCTCCAGATTTTACTCCTTTTTTACCTGCTGTTACCATATTTACTAATAATGGACAAGGCGCATATTTTGGATTTTTAAATCCATCGTACAGTACTTCTAGAATAGATAAACAAACATCTAAACCAATAAAATCTGCTAATTGTAATGGTCCCATCGGATGAGCCATTCCTAATTTCATTACCTCATCTATTTGCTTCACACCAGCAACACCTTCATATAATGAATAGATTGCTTCGTTTATCATTGGCATTAAAATACGATTGGCAATAAATCCTGGATAATCATTTACTTCAACTGGAGTTTTGCCTAATTTCTCAGACATTTCCATAATACTTTTAGTTACCTCATTCGTTGTATCATAACCTCTAATAATCTCTACCAACTTCATCATCGGAACTGGATTCATAAAGTGCATTCCAATTACTTGTTTTGGGCGATTAGTAACTGACGCTATTTTAGTAATTGAAATTGAAGATGTATTAGATGCTAAAATTGTATTTGCTGGAGCATACTCATCTATTTCTTTGAAAATTTTTAATTTTAAATCTAAATTTTCTGTTGCAGCTTCTACAACTAAATCAGCATTTTTTACAGCTTCTGAAATTGCAGTAAAAGTTGTAATATTATTTAATGTTGATGTTTTTTCTGCTTCAGTAATTTTTTCTTTTGCAAGCATTCTATCTAAATTCCCAGCAATTGTTTTTAGACCTCGATCTAAACTTTCTTGCGAAATATCAACTAAATTAACTGGAAATCCTGATTGAGCAAAAACATGAGCAATTCCATTCCCCATTGTTCCTGCTCCAATAACTGTAATATTTTTCATTTTTGTGTGTTTTTTATTTTTTGACGTTTATGGCTATTTTAAATATTATTCAAAAAATAATATAATTCTGAAACTACATTTCGACAAGCTCAATGTGACAGCAACCTCTAACCTCTAACCTCTAACAAAATTACTCTTTCTCTATATTCTGATTTTTTATTGCTTGTTGTTCTCTTTCGAAATAAGCAATAATTTCTAATGCTACTTTTAACGCATTTCTACCATCCTGTAAAGAAACTTTAATTGGTGTATTATTCTCAATAGAATCTGCAAAGCTTTCTAATTCATCCAAAATAGCATTATTTGGTAAAACTTCTGGATGTTCAAAACAGATTTCTCTACGATCACCTTTGTCATTTTCCAAAATCATTGCAAATTCGCTCGGATTTTCTGGTGCTTTATGCATCTTAATAATTTCCGTTTTCTTTGTTAAGAAATCTATAGATATATACGCATTTCGCTGAAAAACACGCATTTTTCGCATATTTTTCATTGACATTCTTGATGTTGATACATTTACAACACAACCATTCTCAAACTCAATTCTTGCATTTGCTATATCAGGTGTTTCACTAATGACAGAAACTCCAGAAGAGTGTATTGATTTTATTTCTGATTTTACGATAGATAGAATAACATCTAAATCATGAATCATTAAGTCTAATACCACGGGAACATCTGTTCCTCTAGGATTAAATTCTGCCAAACGATGTGTCTCAATAAATAATGGCTCATCTATAAATGGTGCAGCAGCTGTAAAAGCAGGATTAAAACGTTCCACATGACCAACTTGTGCCATAAGACCTTTTTCATTTGTTAATGCTAACAAATGATCTGCTTCTTCTAATGTGTGCGTAATTGGCTTCTCTATAAAAAAATGTTTATTTTGAGCAATTACTTTTAAAGCGACTTCGTAATGAGATAAAGTTGGCGTAACAATATCTACTACATCTACTTGCGCTATTAACTCTTCCATAGAAGAGAAATATTTATATCCGAATTCCGCTTCAACTTTTTTTCCATTTTCTTCAAATGAATCAAAAAAGCCAATTAATTCGTATTTTTCGGATTGATTTAATAACTTTAAATGGATTTTCCCAAGGTGTCCAGCACCGATAACTCCTACTTTTAACATTTGGTAGATTTTGTCGTTAAAATTAATGAGAATTAGTTGTATTTAATGCATTTTTGTAAAAATTTTGGAATATGTCTGTAGACGATTTTAAACACAGAGGTCGACGTAAAATGTTGGTCGATTTGTTACGTACGAAAGGAATTGAGGATGAAAAAGTTTTGGAAGCTATTAATTTAGTACCAAGACATTTATTTTTAGATAGCGCTTTTATTGAATATGCTTACAAAGACGAAGCATTTCCTATTGCTGCAGGACAAACCATTTCTCATCCATTTACAGTTGGTTTTCAGACACAATTGTTAGACATACATCCAAACGAGAAAGTTTTAGAAATTGGAACTGGTTCTGGTTATCAAACATCTGTTTTGGTTGCATTGGGAGCTGAAGTTTTTACAATTGAACGTCAGAAAGATTTATTTGATTTTTCTAAAATCATGCTCAAAAAAATAAACTTCGAGCCTCGTTATCAAACGTATGGCGATGGTTATAAAGGGCTACCTTCTTTTGCTCCTTTTGATAAAATTATTGTTACTGCGGGCGCTCCAGAAATTCCGAACGAATTATTAAACCAATTAAAAATTGGAGGAATAATGGTTATTCCTGTTGGCGAAGAATCTCAACAAATGTTGGTTATCATAAAATTATCAGAGAATCAATATGAACATTACGAATTTGGGAATTTTAAATTCGTACCGATGTTAGAAAGAAGAGATAAGTAAATATTAATGAAAAATTAATATTATAAAAAAATATAATTAAAATGGATACTGAATTAAAATACAATATTATAATAATCACATTTCTATTTTTCTTTATACTCACTATATCTACTCTATTTTTAGCAATAGTTTATTTTTTACTCAAATTCTTAAAAAATAAACTAAAATTGAATTCTAAATTTTTATCTAAAAAATATCTTATACCATTTATTAGTATTTTTCTAATTATTTTTTCACTTTATCAATCAATAACTGCTGTTTACCCCAATGATAGTTTTTATTTCGACGAATTTAAATATGTTACTAAAAGAGAGATACCTAAATCTGCAAAAATAAAATTTAAGGAATCTAGTTACCCAGATTTTCATGGAGATTATAGTTCTAAATCAATAATAGAATTATCTGAAAGAGATTTTAATCAACTTCTTAAAGAACTAGAAAATGATAAATCCTTAAATGAAGCAGAACATTTCAAAGAAAATGTATTAAAAGTATTTGAACGAAAAATAAAAGGAGAAAGTGATCGTTTTTTGTTCATTTATTTTTTAAAAGATCGAAAAACTATAATTGTAAGAGTTGATTTTACTTAAAAATGATATTTTTTTGATTTTAATACTTATTAACAATAATTTTATACTATTCACAACTACTCTTACGAATATTTTCTATTAATTTTAACTCAAGATAATTTATTCAAGAATTAACGTAAAACGCCATGAATAACGAAAGAGTAAAAATAAAAGAAACGGAAATATTATCTGATAATTGGTATACTTTAAATAAAGTAACATTCGATTATCAAAAACAAAACGGAGAATGGGAAACTCAATCTCGTGAAGCTTACGACAGAGGAAACGGTTCTACTATCCTACTTTATAACAAAGAAAGTAAAAAAGTTATTCTTACTAAACAATTCAGATTACCTACTTATATAAATGGTAACGAATCTGGAATGATGATAGAAGCTTGCGCTGGTTTATTGGATAAAAATAATCCTGAAGATTGTATTAGAAGAGAAACTGAAGAAGAAACTGGATATAAAATAAATAAGGTGAAGAAAATTTTTGAAGCCTATATGTCTCCAGGTTCTGTAACCGAAATATTATACTTTTTTATTGCTGAATATGACCAAAGCATGAAAGTTAATGAAGGTGGTGGATTAGTTGAAGAACAAGAAAACATAGAAGTTTTAGAATTAAATTTGGACGATGCTTATCAAATGATTGAGGACGGAAAAATTAAAGATGGTAAAACAATTATGTTATTACAATATGCTAAAATTAATCAACTCGTATAAAGAACTTCAATATGAAAATACCTATCATACACGGATATATTGAGAGAAGAATTTTAATAAATTTTACAGCTGATCCTAAAGTTGTAGAAAAAATTATTCCTTTCCCATTTAGACCAAAACTTTATAAAGATAAAGCGATTGTTGGAATTTGCTTAATTAGGCTTAAAGATATAAAACCAAAAGGACTTCCTAATTTTGTGGGAGCAAATTCAGAAAATGGAGCTCACAGAATTGCTGTTGAATGGGATGAAAATGGAGAAACTAAATCTGGAGTTTATATACCACGTAGAGATAGTTCATCTAAACTAAACACCATTATTGGAGGAAGAGTATTTCCTGGTAAACATTATCATGCAAAATTTAATGTTGAAGAAAATAATGGAAATTATCATGTTGATTTTACAAGCTCTGACAATACAGAGATATTAATTGATGCCAAAGAAGTAACGTCATTTAATAATAATTCTATTTTTGAAACTTTAGAAAATGTTTCAGATTTCTTTGAAAGTGGAGACTTGGGCTATTCGCCAAATAATGAAAAATTTGAAGGATTGCGTTTAAAAGCATATAATTGGAAAGTTCGTCCGTTAGAAATTAAAAATGTAAAATCATCTTTCTTTGAAAATGAAGATATTTTCCCAAAAGGATCTATCAATTTTGACAACGCATTATTAATGACTGATATTGAACATGAATGGTTAAGCGTTAACAATAAAATATAAAATTTTTCTTAAATTTATATTTTACAATTCATACATTATGAGATTATCTATTAGTATACTATTTCTTATTTTTTCTTTATTTTCTTTATTTTCTTGTAAAAAAGAAATCAAGAGTAATTTAATTGCCGAAAACAATGTTACTTCTAAAAAAGATTGTAAATGTTTTGACGGTATTGGATCTTCTAAAAATGATGAGCCAGTATTAACTTATCAATTCGATAATAATAAATCTGTAAATGTTTGCGGATTTGTTGACAAAGAAATGTCTCAAGAATATCCGATTGTTTCGGAATTTGATGTTTTTGATTGTGAAACTGGAAAATCTTATGTACGATTTGGTGCATTGGAAATTTGTAGACTTAAACAAAATAAAAACGAATTAGTAATTCAACAATTAAGATATCTACCTATTGGAACGAATTGGAATTGGGAATTGATACAAATCGGTGAACAAACTATAACACCGAAAGGAAATCAATTAAAAGTTTCTGATTTAAAACCAAAAGTAGATGCATATATCATTAATGCTACTCAAACGGAGGAATTTTTAAATTCATTGGAAAATGAAAAAAGTTTTGAAACAAATTGGGAAGAAAATATTGGAAAATTAGAAGCGCTTTCGATTATTGGTAATAAAAAGGCTTGGGATAAATTAATTAATCTAGAAACTATAACAGGATTAAAATTTGATGGTGCTTTATCTGAAGCATGGAAAAGCGCAATTGAAAATGTAAAATGGATAAAAAAATATAAATAAACTGGAGTTGAATATAAAACTCCAGTTTATAGTTTATTATTAATCATCAATTTTTACAAAATTACCTTTTCCATCAAAATCAATATCTAATCCATTTGATAATTCGACTTCGTAAGAATACTTATTTTTCTCTATTTTGATGATACTTGTCTGTGGGAAACTCTTCTTAACGTATGCTACAATTTTATCTGGCGCAAATCCTGTAGGAATTGTATTACGTTTTCCGTCCACTTCTGTCCAATTACCGCTTCCATCAAATTCTATTTTTGTTCCATTTTTCAGAATAACTTCATAATCTTTAGAAAAGTAATCTTTATCTAAAACAACAGCAGAAACATTTTTAGAATTAAAATAAGTGTTAATAAACTTCTGCCCTTTCTGTGGTAATTGATTAAAAGAAATCATTTGATCTTGTGCAAATGTAAAAGCACTTAATCCTAATAGTACGATACTTAAAATATTTTTCATTTTTGTCTATTTTTAAATTTTATAAGACAAAGTTGATAAATGAATTAGGAAAGAATTAGGAACAATTATTTTTTAAGAATAAATTGATGTAAACCATCTTTGTATTGATAATCTATCTGTATTGTTTCTTGATTTTTTAGAATTGTATCAACAATAGAAAGTCCCAAACCATTACTTTCTACATGAAATCCTTGCTTGTAGAAACGATTATAAATTTCGCTCGTGTTTAATGCAAACAAATCACTGGTATTCGAAATAGAAAGTTCATTCTCATGATTAATTTTAATCAGAATCAACTTTTCTTTATTGTTGTGTTTTATTGCATTACGAATTAAATTTGAAATCAAAATATTCGCTAAATCTCTATTAAATAAAGTTTTAAACTCAGCATTAAACTCAGTAATAATTTTTATTTCTTCAGTTTCAAAAATAGCTTCATAATCATCTAATGTTTCTTGAATAAGTTGATTAAAATTAACTTCTTCTTTTATATTATATTGATGATTCTCAATTTTAGATAACATTAATAGTGATCGATTAAGGCTAACCATTCTCCACAACGAATTTTTAGCTTCTGCTAATTGTATATAATCTTTTTCTTCGAAATTATCTTGTTCCAATAATAAATCTAATTTATTGATTGCAATTGCCAAAGGTGTTTGTAATTCATGAGAAGCATTTCCTATAAATACTTTTTGATTATAAAAAACTTGTTCATTTCTATTAATCATAGAAGCTATTTCAGATTGAAGAAGTTCAAATTCTATCACATTTGTTTCGATTGGATTTAATTCTTTAGACTGACCAAAACGATAGCTTTGTAATTGTTTCAGAATTTTATCAAATGGTTGATAAGCCTTTTTTAATGCAAAGTGATTAACAAGTAAAATACTTATTAAGATGAAAAAATACAATGCAAAAAGCGCCATCGATAAATCATAGATTAAATCATCCTCTTCAACTGTAGATGTTCTAATTTCTAATGCATAAGGCTTTCCATCTTTTCCATAGAATCCGGTTCTTAAATAACGATAAGGTTCATCTTCTCCGTCATAAGGCATAAAAACCATTTCATTAGTTAAACGGTTCATTTCGTTATATTCTTCTTGTTTTACAGGTAGAATACGAAACTGATTTAAACCAAATTTATTTGTTTTGATAACTTCTGGATCTACATAAGATTGTCTTATGATTTCTATTTTCTGATTTTTTAATCCATCATCAACATTGTCATAAACCTCATCTAAAATAAAAGAACGAAACAGAATAGCCCAAATAGCTAGAACTGCTAAAAGTGAAATTGTTAAATATCGAAATGTGTAATTTTTAAGAGATGTTTTCATATTAAACCAATTTATATCCTACTCCATATACCGCTTGTATATCTGCTTCAGCTTGTGCTTCTTTTAATTTCTTTCTGAGATTTTTTATCTGAGAATAAATAAAATCTAAACTATCAACTAACTCTATATGATCTCCCCAAACACTTTCTGCCAACGTTGTTTTCTGAAAAACCTTTTCTGGCCTTAACATAAAATAATACAACAGATCATATTCTTTCCTATTTAATTTCACCTCATTATTATCGATTAATACACGACGATCTTCTGGATTTAATATAATATTTTTATAGGAAATATTCTGTTCTCCATTCTGATGATTTTTTCTAAAAACTACTTTTATACGTGCTAATAATTCAGCAAAATGAAAAGGTTTTGCCAAGTAATCATCCGCTCCAACCAAAAGACCTTCTACTTTATCATCTACAGAATCTTTTGCAGACAAAATGATAACTGCCGATTTTTTATTCATTTTTTTTAATTCTTTCAACAAAGAAATTCCATCGCCATCGGGCAACATTATATCCAATAAAATACAGTCGTAATCAAAAGAAATAAGTTTATCTATTCCTTCCGAAAAAGTACTTGCAGTCTCTACAATAAACTTTTCGTTTTCTAGAAATTGAACAATTGTTTGTTGCAATTGTATTTCATCTTCTACTACTAATATTTTCATCGATTTGTTTTTTAAAAATTTGAGCAATTTAACGTTCAAATTAGGAAAGAAATAGGAAAAACTATCTAAATTTAGACTCTAATTTAAGTATTCTATTTTGAAAAAGTATAGTTTTAAAAACGATTATAGCGAAGGAGCTCACCCATCTATCCTAGAAAGATTAATTAACACCAACTTAGAACAAGCTATTGGCTACGGAGAAGATGAGTTTTGTAACGAAGCTAGAGCTTCTATTAAAGAAAAAATAAAAAAAGAAGCTGCGATTCACTTCGTTTCTGGAGGAACACAAGCGAATCAAATTGTTATATCATCTATTTTAAGACCTCACGAATCTGTAATTGCCGCTGAATCTGGACATATTGCAGTTCATGAAACTGGAGCAATAGAAGCAACTGGACATAAAATAAATACGGTATCTACTTCCAATGGAAAATTAACACCTAAAGAAGTACAACATGTTTTAGATACCCATACAGATGAACACATGGTGAAACCAAAGTTGGTTTACATTTCTAATTCTACCGAAATAGGAAGTATTTATACAAAAGAAGAATTAACAACTTTGTATACTTTTTGTAAAGAAAAGAATCTCTATTTATTTGTAGACGGTGCTCGTTTAGCTTCAGCTTTAACCTCATCTAAAAGTGATGTAACATTAGAAGATATGGCAAATTTATCTGATGTTTTTTATATTGGTGGAACAAAAAATGGAGCCTTAATAGGAGAAGCAATTGTTATTAATGATCTAAAATTAGATGAAGATTTCCGCTATAATATCAAACAAAAAGGTGGAATGTTAGCGAAAGGAAGATTAATAGGAATTCAATTTGCAGAATTATTTAAAAATGATTTATTTTTTGAGCTTGGAAAATATGCGAATAATATGGCTCAAAAACTTGCTGAAGGACTATCTAATAAGGGATATCAATTCTTGACAGAACCATCTTCTAATCAGATTTTTCCTATTTTACCAAATCAACTAATTGAAAACTTACAAAATGATTTCGAATTCTATGTTTGGTCAAAAATAGATGACAATAATTCATCTATACGTTTGGTTACGTCTTGGTCTACACCAGAAGAAAAAATAAATGAATTTCTAGAAAAAATAAACAAAATATAATTTTCAAAAGTAAAAAGAGCTTGTTAATAAACAAGCTCTTTTTTTATATTTAATTATAAACGTTAGATATATCTTTTCTCTTATCATTCTAAGCTATAAGATACCAAAAATCTAATTGCATTGTACTTTCATCTATTAAGGCTAACATTTTTTTACAAGACTCATTTTCTAAATATCCCATACAAATTTGCTTTGTAGCTCCTAATGTCTCTCCAATTGTAATTTCAGAAAATTCATTCTCTTTTATTTTTCCTATAAAATGTGCTTTTGTATTAGAAAAGGTTGATAAATAATTTTCTTCTATTTCTAAGGAAGTTGTGATTAATTTAGATTTATCTTCTTTATTTTTCAAAGAGAATAATCCTTTTTCTATACAAGAAAAAGAAGATGGAATAATAAATTTATTATCTAAAATTTCATGAAATTCTATTTTTGTAGTAGTCATTTCAATCAGCTCAAAAAATTGAATAACATCTTCATCTTTTCCTAAATTATTTTCCAATTCCTTTAAATCACTCATCGCAGCTGCAAATAAAACATTTGCATATTCATTAGAAAAATTTCTCATCAAACAATGAAAAATAAGTCCTTTTTGTGCAGATAAAACTTTCTCAAATTTTAATAAAGCAAATAATAGTTCATCATCTGTTACATTCTCTTTTTTTCTAAAACTTGTAAACTCCATCACTTTTGGAGATTCATTACTTAATCTAATCATGTTGTTATTTTTTAATTATTTCCCAAAATTAGATTCGTGTAGTGACAGAAATATGTCAAGGGTATGAAATTAATTTTCGCAAGAAGCAAAATATTTCTGTAGTGTCATCTTATGAGGTTGAAAATTTTCTTCTAAAACAATTATATTATTGATACGATCTAATCTAAATGCTCTAAAATCTTTTCTTAATCTACAGAATGCCACAAGCACCCAATTATCTTGCGTATTATATAGAGCAAAGGGTTCTACTTTTCTCTTTGTCTGTTCATTTTTTTCTAATGAGCTGTAGGTTATTTCAACCAACTGAAAATTTGTTATTACAGCTTGTATTTTAGATAAAAGATTTATAGAATAATTATTCTTGTTTTTAATATAGGCTATTCTTTCTCCAAGTAAATTAGCTTTATCTTTTGTATCATATCTCAGTATTGCTTTGATTTTGTTCATCGCTTCTGTATACTGTTTTACAAAAGATGTATCTGTATTTTTCTGAACAATTTTTTCAGCAGTAATCAAAGCATTTGTTTCTTCTTCAGAGAACATTATTGGAGGCATTTTATAGCCATCCATCAATGTATATCCTTTTCCTTCTTCTGTTAATATAGGAACACCTGCTTCTTCTAAAACCTTTAAATCTCTATAAATCGTACGTTTAGTTACATCAAACTTTATTGCTAAATCATTTGCTGTAATCAATCGCTTCGTTTGAAACTGAGTTATTATAGACATTAATCGAGAAATTCTTTTCAAATCATTATTCATTGTCTCACATTTATAAAAGAATGTAAAAGTATTTTAAAAAGAACTTATTTTAAAGAATAAATTATTCTTGAGCAGAATATGTCACAATATCAATTCCAATACCATTTGGATCCTGTATAGCAAAATGTCTATCGCCCCATGGTTCATCACGAAGTTCTATCTTTATTTCTATATTCTTTTCTTTTATTTCCTTGTACAAGTTATCAACATTATCTACTTCTATTGTTAAGTACATTCCTTCTCCATTAAATGGTTGATGAAAAAGAGATTGTTGACTAGGATGGTTTGGAAGTAAAAAACTAATCTCAGCTTCTTGTTTTGGCGTATGCAACAATAAATAAAATTCATTTTCAAACGTAATTCCAAAGTTTAGAACATCTGTATAAAACTGTTTCGTTTCTTCTAATTTTTCTGTAATAATTCCAGCATTTAATTTCATAATAGTGGTTTTAATTAAAAACAAATTAATATAAAAAAATCCAACAAATGTTGGATTTTCTCATTAAACTATATTTAAGCTTTTACTTTGTTGCTTCTAATGCTTGTAAGATATCATCAATAATATCTTGTTTATCTTCTAATCCAACAGATAAACGAATTGTTCCTGGCATAATACCTAAATCTGCCCTTTCATCATCTGTTAACTTTGCATGAGTTGTAGTTGCTGGATGTGTAGCTATGGTCCTAGAATCTCCTAAATTAGAGGTATACAATATCATTTCTAAAGCATCTATAAATTGAAATGCACGTTCTTTTCCTCCTTTTACTTCAAATGTTACAATTCCTCCTCCAGCTTTCATTTGTTTTTTAGCAAGTTCATGTTGCGGATGAGAAGGTAAAAATGGATATTTTACCTCAACAATTTCGTTATTCTTTTCTAAAGCTTCTGCCAATGCTAAAGCATTTTCACAATGACGATCCATTCTTAGTCCTAATGTTTCTAAACTTTTAGAAATTGTCCAAGCATTAAATGGTGACATTGCAGGTCCTGTATGACGAATAAAAAACATCATTTCGTTTATTAATTCTTCATTTCCAACAACCACACCTCCTAAAACACGACCTTGTCCATCCATGTATTTTGTTGCTGAATGTATAGATAAATCAAATCCAAATTTTAATGGCTGTTGTAAATATGGTGTAGCAAAACAGTTATCTATTGCAAAAATAATTTGTGGGTATTTTTCTTTTAATTTTGCCAACTCTTCTAAATCAAACAACTCTAATCCAGGATTAGACGGAGATTCTAAAAAGACAATTTTTGTATTTTCCTGAATTGCTTTTTCCCAATCTGCAACATCCGAAGAATCAACATACGTATAAGCTACTCCCCAACGAGGAAATAATTGTGTAATTAATTGGTGTGTAGAACCAAAAATTGCTCGACTTGATACAATATGGTCTCCATTTTTTATAAACGATGCAAAAGAAGCGAAAACACCTGCCATTCCAGAAGCAAATGCTAATCCTGCTTCTGCATTTTCTAATGCACAAACTCTGTTAATAAATTCTGTTGTATTTGGATTAGCATAACGAGAATATACCATTCCTTGCTCTTCTTCAGCAAAAATTGCTCTTCCTTGTTCTGCGCTATCAAAAATAAAACTTGATGTTAAATATAATGGTACTGAATGTTCGCGTGTTGCTGACCTTGGTGCTTGTTCGCGAATTAGCTTAGACTGATCTTTTTTCATATAAATCAAATTTAATAATAGTTTTATTAAGCAAAAAGAAATTTCACAAGTTTTAAACCGAATTTTTTTCTTTTTTTTATTATACTCATATAATTCGATTACCATTTTGATTGGATTTGTAGAAATATTTAAAAAATATAGAATATCATCTGATTTTCAATTTCTATTAAAAGGATTAATCTTGGTTAAAAAATCATTCAAATTTAATCTCTACCTTTGTGGTCTTAACAATATTTATGTCATTCGAAAATTTAGGATTATCTCCATATATTTCAAAAGCAATTGCTGAACTTGGTTTTTTAAAACCATTCGAAATTCAGACCGAAACTATTCCGCACATTTTAAAAGGAAAAGATGTAATGGGAATTGCAAAAACAGGTTCTGGAAAAACATTATGTTTTGTTGCTCCATTGTTACAAAAAATTCAACATCAATCGTACGAAAAATCTCGTTTTATAAAAGCATTAATTATTGTTCCTACACGAGAATTAGCTGTACAGATAGAACAAACTTTTGTTGGTTTACAAAAAGCATTACGCCGAGAAGTTAAAACACAAGCTGTTTTTGGAGGAACTTCTATTAATCCACAAATGAAAAATTTATATGGAACAGAAATTCTAATTGCAACACCAGGACGTTTATTAGATTTAATGGATCATAATGCACTTTCATTGGAACAATTAAACTATTTAGTGATTGATGAAGCTGATAAATTATTTCAGTTAGGTTTTGGAGATGAGATGGCTCGAATTTTAAAAGCTATTCCTAAAAAGAAACAAACTGTTCTTTTTTCTGCAACTTTAAATGATAAAGTAGATGAAATAAAAACAACACTGAATATTAAACCAGAAATTGTTGAAGTAAAAGATACAGAAGTCGAAATTGATTGTATTGAGCAAATTGCCTACAAAGTAGATGCTGAGAATAAAGGACCTTTTTTAAGATATTTAATAAAATCTGAAAATTTAGAACAAGTTCTAGTTTTTGTTTCTTCTACAAGAACTGCCGATAATTTAGTTGATAAATTAAAAAAGAATAAGATTTCTGCTATGGCTATTCATAGTAAAAAGTCGCAAGGAGCTCGTTTAGATAATTTAGAAGATTTTAAACTGGGTGATGTACAAGTTTTAGTTGCAACTGATTTAATTGGACGAGGAATACATATAGAAGGTTTACCAACTGTTATTAATTACGAATTACCTCGCTCTCCTTTAGATTATGTACACAGAATTGGACGTACAGGTCGTGCAAATGCTACTGGAAAAGCAATTAGCTTAATTACAGAAGAAGATTTACATCATTTTAAAATTATTCAGAAAAAAATGGGTAAAAAAGTAGAATTACTTTCTACTGACGATGTCAACTTACATGGTTACTAAATTATCTCTTAAAATATATTTACAATCCACTCTATCATTAGAGTGGATTTTTTTTATATTTAGAATATTATTTTTTAGACAATGAAACCAGCACGTTATTATTCATTAGATGTTTTTCGTGGAGCAACAGTAGCTCTTATGATTTTGGTTAACAATCCCGGAACATGGGCATTTATGTTTCCACCACTGAAACATGCCGAATGGCATGGGTGTACACCAACTGATTTGGTTTTTCCTTTTTTCTTATTTGCAGTTGGTAATGCGATGGCATTTGTTATTCCTCGTTTTCAACAACAACCAACAACAGAGTTTTGGAAAAAAATAATAAAACGTAGTATTCTCATTTTTCTAATTGGTTTATTTATTAATTGGTGGCCATTCTTTAAATGGGAAAACAATGAACTAATTTTTAAAACGTGGAATGGTTCAGATGAAAATGGAATTAGAATAATGGGCGTTTTACAACGAATTGCAATTGCTTATTTCTTTGCCTCTATTATTGCATTTTATTTTAAACAAAAAACAGTTTTATGGATCTCGTTTAGTATATTATTAATTTATTGGTTACTTACAAAATACTTAGGAGGTATTGATCCTTATTCTATAGATGGATTTATTGGAACAAAAATAGATGATCAAATTTTAGGAATAAAACACATTTATAAAGGAGAATCTATCCCATTCGATCCTGAAGGACTTTACAGTACAATTCCAGCAATTGCTCAAGTACTATTTGGTTACTTAATTGGTATTTTTATTAGTAAACAAGGAAATATAAAATGGTTTAACAGGGAACTTCCAACAACCAATCAGCAAAACTATAAATTAGTAGCTGGTTTATTTGTAATTGGAACATTAGCATTAATCATAGGTTATTTTTGGCAATTAGATTTTCCATACAATAAAAAAATATGGAGTAGTTCGTATGTTATTCACACAACTGGCTTATCTATTTTAGCAATAGGTGTAATGATTTGGTTTATCGAGATTCTAACCATTAAAAACGGATTTACAAAGTTCTTTGATGTCTTTGGAAAAAATCCTCTTTTTATTTTTGTTTTAAGTGGTTTGTTTCCAAGAATATTAGGATTAATACGAATAGAAAATGGTTTTAACGATCAAAACGAACTTACTTATACTTCGCCATTGGGATGGTTTTATCAGAATATTTGTGCAAAAATTCCTGGCTCACCCGAAATAGGTTCATTTGTCTATTCATTAATATTCTTAACCTTTTTCTGGTTTTTAGCTTATTTATTAGACAAAAGAAAAATCTATATTAAAGTTTAAGAACATTGTTTGTAGATAATAAATATATAAGATATAAATAAAACGAGCTTCGAAATTTCGAAGCTCGTTTTATTTTATACTTTATTATAAACCGAATACAATTGGTAATAATTCTGAATATCTTCTACATTAAAAATAATTTCTTTCCATTGATTTAATTCTAAGATTAAATCTTTTCCCGATTGTTTAAACTTTCCAATAAAAGCATCATCATCCACAAAATATAATCCAAATTTCCCTTCTGTTAGATGCAACTTTTCTACCTCTAGTTGTTCAAAAAATAATATAGTAGGTTCGTCATAAGGAAAATCTAATGGCGCAGGAATACTTGAATCATTATATTCTAATGCTATAAATTGATGAGAATTATTAATGGGAAAATAAATTGATGGATAAATCAACAAGTTTTTGTGCATGTCTTTTTTACCTTGTAAAATCTCTCTTGAAAGAAAAGGTATTTTGCTCAAATTTTTAACATTTTTCAATGTATCACCCTCTTCAAAATAGTTGTCAAAATTTAAAATTTCATTTACTGTTAAGTTTTTTTCGATTAAATGACCAATCGGAATGCTAAAATATTTAGCAATTCTGTAAATCGTTTCAATTTTAGGCTCTGCACGTTTTTCTTCATAAGACGAGATATTACCTCTACTAACTTCAAATAAATCAGCAAAAGATTGTTGAGTTAAGTTCTTAACCTGTCTTAATTTCTTTATATTTTCACCTATTTTAGTCATTAATTGAAATTTTAACATTTTTATTTGCTAAATATTTTAGCAAATTGTTTAATTTTATATCAGCAAATTACAAAAAATAACGAACAACAACAAAATGAATTATTTTTCGAAGGTTGAAAATTTTATTCAAAACATAGATTACACCATTACTTACAAGAGTAAAGATGAAGGTGTTTTTATGGTTGAGAATTTATTAGACGGTATACAAAATCTAATTATTGGAGTTGCCCCTCCAATAATCATTTTTGAATTGTATTTATTTACAATTACGAATGAGAATCTTGATATGTACAAAGCTTTATTGATGAAGAATCGCGATATTATTCATGGAGCATTTGCTATTACAGAAGACGGTAAAAAAGTAATTTTTCGTTACACACTTCAAATCTCAAACTTAGATCAAAATGAGTTCGAAGCAACGTTAAATTCTTTGAGTTTATTGATGAGTGAATACTCTGTTCAATTAATTAAATTTTCAAAACAATAAAAAAAATACAAAATGAACATTTTCAAACGCATATTTAGAATTGGACAAGCAGAAATACATTCTGTTGTTGAGAAAATGGAGGATCCAATAAAGATGACTGAACAAGGAATTCGTGAAATGCGCGAAGACTTAAATCATTCATTAGAAGCATACGCAAAAGTAAAAGCGATGGCTATTAGAACTCAGAATTTAATCACTACTAAAAATAAGGAATCTGAAGAGTACGAACACAAAGCATTATTACTTTTAGAAAAAGCTAAACGTAACGAAATAACGGTAGAACAAGCAGAAAACCTGGCAAAAGAAGCTTTAACTATAAAAAAACAACTTTCTGACGAAGTAATAGAATTAGAAGAGCAAGTAATTATTCATGAAAAGTCTGCTAATGAAGTTCACAAAAGTGTTGAAATATTAAAATTCAACATCAACAAATGGGAAAATGAATTAGCTACTTTAAAAGCTAGAATACGTGTTGCTAATGCTACAAAATTAGTAAACAAACAAATGGCAAAAATAGATTCTAACAGCACAATAAGTATGTTAGAAAGAATGAAAGAAAAAGTTGCCGAAGACGAAGCATTAGCTAATGCATATGGAGATTTAGCAAAAAATTCTAAATCAACAACAGATGAAATAAATGATGTTTTGAAAAAAGATCTTATAGAGAATGAATTAGAAGCTCTAAAATTAAAAATTCAAAACAAAAATAACTAACATGTTATTTCCGTTAATACTATAATTACTTATGTAATTAAGCAGTTTAACTAATTTAATATTAAAACTAAACAACTATAAATGACAGAAATAATTAATTTATTATTCTATCCTCTTCCAAGTGGAATTATGACAATCTTAATGGGATTCTCTCTTGTTTATTGGGTGTTTCAATTATTAGCAGGAGATGGAATTGATTTTGGAGGAGACTCTGATTTCCATTTTGGAGATATTAATGACGTTGATGTTGATTCTGATTTAGATCACGATGCGGATATACAAGCTGAACCATCTTTTTGGTCAAAATGTTTAGATTTTATAAACATTGGAAAAGTGCCCTTAATGGTTATCGTTACTTTATTCAAGTTTATTAGTTGGGTTATTACAATTGTTTCATCTCTTATTTTTGGATTAGGAAAACTAGGTATTTATTCTGTATTCATTTTAATTCCAATTTTTATTGTTGTTTATTTCATTATGCATTGGATAACAAAACCACTTGTAAAAATGTATAAAGAATTAGGTTATCATGGTGAAGAAGCAACAGATTTTATCGGAAGAATCGGAAGAACTAAATCTACCATAGACGGAGAAAAAATTGGTTCAGCAGAATTTTTAATAAATCAAGACATTATTACATTAAACATTAAAAGCCATACGGGGGAAAAAATTGAATTTGGCGATACTATTATTATCACTGACGAAGCTCCTTCTAAACATTATTATTACGTAACAAAACAAATAACATTAAATAACTTATAAAACAATAAAATATGATACTAATTTTTTACAGCCTTTCTTTTCTTATAGAAGAAACAATTTCTACATTAATTAATTTATTTTAAAACAATCTTAACCTATAAAATTTAAATAATATAAAATGACTCAATTCATTCTTATAGCTGTTGGTGTTATCATTTTCATCATAGCTGCATTCATCATAGCTCTTAGCGTTTTTTACAAAAAGATTCCTCAAGGAAAAGCAATTGTAAGAACAGGTGTGGGAGGATCTCATGTCGCATTTAACAAAGGTATGTACGTTATTCCAGTATTCCACAAAATGGAAATAATGGATATATCAGTAAAGAAAATAGACATTGCTCGTCAACAAAACGATGGTTTAATTTGTAGAGATAATATCCGTGCCGATATAAAGGTTGCCTTTTTTATTCGCGTTAACAAATCTGTAAACGATGTAATAAACGTTGCGCAAAACTTAGGTACAGAAAGAGCATCAGACCCAGAAACATTGAAAAGCATATTCGAAGCAAAATTCTCTGAAGCATTAAAAACCGTTGGAAAGAAATTCGACTTTATAGAATTATACGAAGCAAGACGAGAGTTTAGAGATGAGATTTTAAATATCATCGGAACAGATCTTAATGGATATATTTTAGATGACTGTGCTATTGATTATTTAGAACAAACAGAATTAAAATTCTTAAGTCCTGATAACATATTAGATTCTGAAGGTATTAAGAAAATTACCGAATTAACGGCTCAACAAAATATGAACGCCAATTTAATTCGTAGAGAAGAGGAAAAAGTAATTAAAAAGCAAAATGTTGAAGCACGTGAAGCTATCTTAGAATTAGAACGTCAGTTGGCAGAAAAAGAAGAACGTCAACGTCGTGAGATTGATAATATAAAAGCACGTGAAGATGCAGAAATTACAAAAGTACGAGAAGAAGAACGCTTAAAATCTGAATCTGTTCGTATTACTACAGAAGAGCAGTTAGCAATTCAGGAAGAAAATAAACTACGTCAAATTATTATTGCAGAAAAAAGTAAATTACGTACAGATGCAATCGAGACAGAACGTGTTGAAAAAGATCGTGCTTTAGAACAAACAGAGCGTGAGCGTATTGTAACACTTGCACAGATAGACAAAGAACGTTCTATCGAAACAGAGAAAAAGAATATCCAAAACGTTATAAAAGAACGTGTTCAACTTGAAAAAGGAGTTATAGAAGAACAACAAAGCGTGAAAGATGTTGAGGTTTATCGCGAAGTAGAACGTCAAAAGCAAGCTGGTATTATTGCGGCTTCTCAAGAAGCAGAAGAGCGATTAATTGAAACTGTAAAAGCAGCAGAAGCAGCTAAAATTGCAGCAGAACAAGAAGCAGCTCGTCAAGTTATAGAAGCAGATGCTGAAAAACAAGTTGCTGAGCGTAAAGCACAAGAATTATTAATTGATGCCGAAGCTAAAAAAGAGGCGTCTACAAAAGAGGCAGAAGCAAGAAAAATAATTGCAGAAGCACAAGCAAAAGAAGAAGCTGCAATTGGTTTATCTGAAGCAGAAGTAATGATTGCAAAAGCAGAAGCAGAAGAAAGACAAGGTATTGTTGAAGCTACTATTATAGAGAAAAAAGCAGAAGCCTTACGTAAAGAAGGTTTAGCACAAGCTGAAATTGTAAAAGAAAAAGCACTTGCAGAAGCTAAAGGTATCGAAGAAAAAGCTGCTGCAATGAAACAATTAGACGGTGTTGGAAAAGAACACGAAGAGTTTAAATTACAATTACAAAAAGAGAAAGATATTGAATTGGCACAAATCAACATTCAGAAAGATATTGCTAGTGCACAAGCTGAGGTATTATCAAATGCATTAAAATCTGCTAAAATTGATATTGTTGGTGGTGAAACAATGTTCTTCGAGAATATTGTGAAACAAGTTTCTAATGCAAAAGGATTTGATCATTTAATCAACAACTCTATTCATGCTACAGATATAAAAAATGCATTAATAGACCCAAATGAAGATGGAGATTTAGCTGGAAGAATTAAAGGTATTGCAGATAAATATGGTATTTCTTCTAATGATATTAAAAACTTAACGATTACTGCTGCTTTAATAAAATTACAACAAGCAACAACAGCTGCTGGTAATCAAGAAGACACAGGATTTATCAACTCACTTTTCGGAATTGCAAATCAATTAGGAATTGCGAATAGAAAATTAGGATAATCCCATTTTATTCCCCTACTCTACATTTTTGTAGGGGAATAAATTTTAATTAAATAGTTAGAATTTTAATTGATGCAAGAAGAAAACGTACACATTACTGAAACATTAGATGCCGGAGCCTACGAAATCATTCGAAAAAGACTCCTTACTCAAAAAGATATTCTTTCTGAAAGGTTATTAAAATTAAACGAAGCAAGAAAAGAGGTTTTTAATTCGAGTAATTTTATATTAAGCGCAAATCAAAGAATTACAACAGAAAACACATGTGTTGCTCGTGGGATTATCGCATTCGATCAATTATGTATTTTTGGTTACAATGTTCATTTTGGATTACGCACAGATATTCAATTAAGCGACGTCTTTAGTATTTATTTATTTCAAGAAAATCAATTTATACCTCAAAACCTTCAATTAATTGACGACCAGAATTTCTTTACAGATTTTCAAAATTTATATAAATATTATAGAGATTCTATCTTTTCTAAATTTAGAAGAACGGACAATTATCTTTATATGGTTTTCCAAACCAGTAAAAATGCACAAGATTTAAAAGCATTTAAATGGTTAATAAAAGATGGTCAGTTAATTTATCAGGATGATAGAAGTATTCATGAAGTACAAAAAGCAGATCAGTTCGATTTTGAATGGACAAAAACAGGCTTAGAAGACCGAAGATTAGGTAAATTCCCTCATATTTCTATTCTCGATAAAGTTTTTATTGAAGCAATTGGAGGAGATATCACATTCAAAATAGAAGACAATACAGATTCTGGAAAAGGGATTTATACCGAAAAAGTTACGAATATTGATCAACAACTAGATGATGCTGAATATTATTACGCAGATTTAGGTAATCTAATTACTGTTAGAATTAAACCTTTTCAAGAAGATTTTAGATCATATATTTTTAATGTTCGTACAAAAGAAGTGGTAAACGTACCTGCGTTATTAGATGCAGCTGTACTACTTCCGGATAATCAAGGTTTAATTTTTTCTAATGGATATTATCTCCAAAATGGAACTTATCATTTATTTGATAATAATCTTGAAAATTTTCAATTTTTCCGTCGCATAAATTCTCCTAATGGAGAAGATTTTATGTACATTTTTAATCAAGACGAAACAAACACATATATTCTACTTTCTTATAATATTATTCAACAAACAGTAGAAACACCAATTATATGCAATGGTTTTACAATTTTTAAAGATGGACATTTAATTTATTTCCGAACAGAAGAAGAAGCAACAAGACATCATCAAGTTCAAATTTGGGAAACACCTTATGTTGAGCAATTGACTGAGAATAAAGAGAAAACAAATCATCCGCTTTATAAAATAGGAAACAAAGACATTGTGAAAGCAATGGCAGAATCTCAAGAAATTATTCAATTAATAAATAAAGAAGACTCTTACGAAGGACTTTATGAAGACATTGTTAAAAAATCGAATAGCTTATTAGATAGTTATTTCTGGATAAATTCGGAAGATACATTTCAGTTAGATATTCCTTTGTTAGATGTAAAAAGTATTGCAAATACGGCTATTGATGAATTTGCTAAAGTACTAGTACAGAAAAAATTTGCTTTAGAATCGTTAGAAAAAACGGAAGAAGTAATAAATGATATTGTCTTCAAAATTAATAGCTCAACTTACAATCAGCTCGATTTATTAGTTGAACATTTAGCTGAAGCTAGAAAGTTACAAGGAAGAATTATCGAGTTAAAATCTGTTCGATACATTCAGCTTGAACGTGTACAAGCTTTAGAAGAGCAACTGAATCAAATCACAGTAGATTTATCTGAAAAAACAATTGCTTTCTTATTATTAGACGAAGCTTTAATTCCGTACGAAGAGAAAGTTGCAGAACAAAAAATACTAGTTGAGAACATACAGAAAGCTATTGATTCGAAAGAAATTGAAGAAGCTTGTTTAAAAATAGCATCAGAATTAGAACTATTAATTGATATTTTAAATAGTTTAAAAATTGAGGACGCTACACAAACAACAAAAATTATAGAAAAAATTTCTTTCATTTTTGCTTTGTTAAACGAAGTCCGTGCACAATTAACGCGTAAAATAAGTTCTCTAAGAAGTAAAGAATCTGTTGCAGAATTTTCTGCACAAATGACTTTATTAGAACAAAGTATTGTTAACTTTTTAGAACTTTCTACAACAGAAGAAAAAACAGAAGAATACAATACAAAGCTCATCGTTCAACTAGAAGAGTTAGATAGTAAATTTTCTGACTTTGAAGAATTTTCTATTAAAATTGCCGATAAAAGAGACGAAGTTATAAAAGCGTTTAATACCAAACGTGAACAAATAATAGAACAAAAAAATAAGCGCACTAATTCATTAGAACAAATTGGACTACGTGTTCTTAAAAATATCGAAAATAAAGCGGCTTCATTTTCTTCAAAAGAAGATATTCTTGCTTTTTATTCTTCGGATTTAATGATAGATAAGATTCGTCAATTAATTCAGGAATTAAAAGATCTAGAAGATGTCTCTAAAGCAGAAAATTTAGAAAATCTTCTTAAGAAATCTCAAGAAGATACTTTAAGAGTTTTACGTGATAAAACTGAACTTTTTGTTGATGGTGAAAATATAATTGCTCTTGGAACGAATAAATTTGCTGTAAATAATCAGCGATTAGCTCTAACCTTATTAAACAGAAATAATGAATTATTTTTTCATTTAACAGGAACTAGTTTCTATCAAAAAGTAAAAAATGAAGAAATTTACAATTATCAAGCAATTTGGAATCAAGAGTTTATTTCTGAAAACCAACTTGTATATCGAGCAGAATTTTTAGCTTATAAAGCAATATTAGTTAGTGACACGAAAGATTTTGACGCAGAATTATTCATCAATCAAACAATAGAACAAAATTATACAGAAGGTTATATAAAAGGGGTTCATAATTTTGATGCATTACGTATTTATCAAGAAATTAATGAAACAGCAGCAAAGCTAGATCTTTTAAAATTTGATAAGCAGACACGAATTACAGCTCAATTTTTCTGGAATAGTTTAGACGAAACAACAAAAGATAAATTAAAAGCTCTTTTAAATTCAGCTCAATTTATTCTTAAAAATTTTCCTAACTCTAAAAGGTTCGATAATATAATAAAAGAACTTGTAGAACAATATGAAAAATGGATTACAACATGGGATAAATCTATTACAACAAGTAATAAGGTTGCGGATTATATCTTTCAAACATTTACTAAATACCAAGCTTTTTCTATAAATGAAGAAGCAAATCAGTTTAAAAATAATTTTATTTCTCAACTAAAAGACAATAGAACTATTGATGATTTTGAATCGTTAATTAACGATAATAACTTCTCTTCTATCGAGAAATTTTATCTTTTAGAAAACTGGATAAATTCTTGGTTAGATGAAAATGAGGACATCAAAAATTCTAGAAATTATGTTGATGAAGTAGCAATGATTATTTTATTTTCAGAAGAAAAATATCATTACAACTCAGGGAACACTTTGTTAAAAATTGAAGATTTAAAAGGTAATCATGCTGTTATTTCAGAAGGAATTTATGAACATCATTATCATGATATCATGAATAAATTAGAGCATTTTTCAACTATTGACGTTCCTAATTTTAATGCCTTTAAAAATTTGAAAGATGATATTTCTAAAAATTATGAGAAAGAATTAAAAATTAAGGAATTTGAGCCTAAAGTTCTAACATCATTTGTTCGTAATAAATTAATTAATGAAGTCTATTTTCCTTTGATCGGAAATAACTTAGCAAAACAACTTGGTGCTGCTGGTGACAACAAAAGAACTGCGCGCATGGGAATGTTATTATTAATTTCTCCGCCAGGTTATGGTAAAACCACTCTTATGGAATACCTAGCAAAAACAATGGGTTTACATTTTGTAAAAGTTAATGGACCTACAATAGGACATTCTATTACATCTATAGATCCCGTTGAAGCTAAAACTTCTGGAGAAAGGGAGGAATTAAAAAAGATAAATCTATCATTTGAAATGGCAGACAATGTAATGCTTTATCTTGATGACATTCAACATTTAAGTTCTGAGTTTTTACAAAAGTTTATTTCATTAGCCGATGGTCAACGTAAAATTGATGGTATTTTTGATGGAGAGAGTAAAACATATGACTTAAGAGGAAAACGTTTTTGTATTGTTATGGCAGGAAATCCATACACAGAAAGCGGCTCTAAATTTCAGATTCCAGATATGTTAGCCAATCGTGCGGATGTTTATAATTTGGGTGATGTAATTGGAGATACAGAAACTTTATTCAACTTAAGTTTAATAGAAAACGCAACAAGTGATAATCCTTATTTAGATAAAATAGCTTCAAAAAGTTTAGATGATTTTTATAAATTGACAAATTTTGTAACCGAAAATCTAGAACAACTACCAAGTTTAGAGGGTAATTATTTAAGTCAAGAAATTGATGATTTTGTAACAGTATTAAAACATGTTATTAAAATTAGAAATGTTGTTGTAAAAGTTAATCAGAATTATATTTTGAGTGCTGCAATGCAAGATGATTACAGAACTGAGCCTCCTTTTAAGATGCAAGGTTCTTACCGTAATATGTCTAAACTAGTTGCAAGAATTGTCCCTATGATGAATGACAAAGAAATTGATGAGACTATTTTAGCTCATTACGAAAGCGAATCGCAAACGTTAACTGCTGATACAGAATCAAACTTATTAAAATTAAAAGAAATTGCTGGTTTAATAACTCCTCAAGAAAAAGAAAGATGGGAAACTATAAAAGCTACTTTCTTTAAAAATAATAAACACGGAGGTCTATCTAAAGATGATAAAGTTTTCTCTCAGTTAGTAGAATTTAATGAGAATTTAGAAGGTATAATCAATGCTATTTTAAAAAAGTAATAAAAGAAAATAGAAAGCCGTTATAAAAAACGGCTTTCATTTTTTTACAAGAATTTCTCTCCTTTGTAAGTTTTCACTGGATTACCTCTTTGTATTGAGGTTTGATTTATCCATCTTTCTTGAATAGAATTCTTTAGTTTTTGATTATTATCATCTTGCAACTTTAATAACAATCTAGTTGTTGCATTTTTTTTATTCTGATGTTGTGATCGAGAATCCATTGAAACGACAGAAATACCAGATGGTAGATGTATAGCTCTAACAGCAGAATTCACTTTGTTCACATTCTGTCCACCATTTCCAGAACTTCTCATCGTTTGATAAACAATTTCCTTCGGATTGATTTTATTCTCCTTTGGCAATTCTAACTCAAAACAGCCTATAAACCAATTCTTACGTTGATGAAATTTTCTAAATGGGCTTTTACCAATCCAAAGAATTGTACCTAACCATTCTTTAATAAAAATATCTAATAGCTTACCCTTTAATTCTAATGTAACAGAGCTAACTAAATTAAATCCCTTATCAACTTCTCTTTCTACAACAACATATTCAATGTTATTTATTTCACACGCTTCTGTAAAACGTTTAAAAATATTTGTCACAACAAAATTACATTCAGCTGGACCTCTTCCAGATGTAATTTGAATAATTTTTATCATAGCATATTATTTATCCATTCTTACAATCTTTGGAGAAAATGTTCCTAACACCTTTACCAGTTCTGTTTGTAAACTCATTACTTTTTTTATGTCCTTATAAGCAAATGGTGATTCATCAACACTACCTCCAGTTAATTCAATACCTGCATCTTTTATCTGTGCATTCATAAAACTTTTAGTAATTGTAGATTTACATTTTGCTCTAGACATTTTACGACCAGCTCCATGTGAGGCTGAGTTAATACTCAATTCATTTCCTAATCCTTCAACTATATAGCCTGGTGCAGTCATAGACCCTGGTATTATCCCTAAAACACCTTTTCCTGCTGGAGTTGCCCCCTTTCTATGAACAATTCTTTCCACTCCATCAACCAATTCTTTCCAAGCAAAATTATGATGGTTTTCAATGTTAAATACAATTCTCTTACCTAGAGATTTAGCTATTCTACGGTGAATTTCATCATGGCAAGCTTTGGCATATTCTCCAGCTAAATTCATAGCAATCCAATATTCTTGTCCATCATGCGTATTCAAATCTAACCAAGCTAAATGTTGTACATGTTTTGGTAAAGGACATTGCTTTGTGGCTAAATAAGTATAATGTTTTGCTATATTAGCTCCAAAACCTCTAGATCCACTATGAGATAAAATAGCTAAATACTCCCCTGGAATTAAATTCCATTCAGGTTTAACTTCTTCTAATTTTATAATTCCAAACTCAACAAAATGGTTTCCTCCACCAGAAGTACCTAATTGTTGGTATGCTTTCATTTTTAAACTTTTCAAAAGAGGAATTTCATTAAAAATTGTTCTATCAAAAATTTCGTGATCTGCCTTTACTTTATGAGTTTCATACATTCCAAACTTCGTTTGATCTTGTAAAATTTGAACTAATTGATGAGACTTACCTTTTAAAAAATTAGCTGGTAAGTCAAACACAGATAAACTCATTCTACAACCTATATCTACTCCTACTCCATAAGGAATTACGACATTATCAGTTGCTAAAACACCTCCAATAGGTAAACCATAACCAGAATGAGCATCGGGCATTAATGCTCCTTTTACAGCTATTGGTAATTTTAAAGCATCGTAAAGTTGATATTTAGCCTCTTCATCTATCTCATTCTCTCCAAAAATAGAGAAAGGAGAACGAGTATTTTTTAATTGTTGTAAACGTATCTCGACGGGTTTTATTAAACCTTCAGCAACTTTACCCCAAATTCCATGACCAATATATTTTTCTGGTTCTAGTAAAACTTCTTTTGCTTCGTTAAGTATCGTTTGTTTATTTTCTTTTTTTCCGTATCGATGAATTTGTCCTAAAACAATATTAATCGAATTATTATTTGGAAAGCCTAATTTTATAAAGTCCTTTCCAGAGATTTTATTTCCCATGATTTTCTAATTAATTTAAAAAACCGCTTTGATTGAACACAAAGGATTTTGATGAGAGCTAATTATTTGATTAGTTCTTATCCATCATTTTTCGGGAAATTTTTAAGCATAAAAAAACCCGAAGAGAATTTCTTCGGGCTGAGATATAATAGAAGTTATTTTCTAAAAAATAGGTGCACGAAGAATACTCACTGCAAAATAATTTGCAATAGCTAAAATTTGATATGTGAAATCTTTGAACATTTTATTTCTTCGTTATTAAATTCGTTAAACTTTATAAACTTAATCGGCGACAAAGTTAAAAACTTTTTTATGAGATAAAAAAATATTTTTATGTTTTTCATATTTAACACAAAATTTAAAAATCCAATTTTGATTAAATAAACAATAGATATAACTTAAAAAATAGACAAAAATTAATCAAATACTTTTATCTATAAAATATTTTTCTAAACCTGCTATTTCACTGATGTAACATGAGAACAAACCTCCTAAATATTTAACAATTTAATTAATTTGTTTAATAATATACTACTTTTGCAAAGTATTTGTATTAAAAAATCATGAAAAATATTTACATTTTTTTGTTACTTATACCAACCCTAACTCTCGCACAAGACAGATATACATTCGCAATTTTTCCTGAATGTCCTATTTCAGAAAAAAATGAAGAAATGAAAAATTGCTTTATAACAAGCATATCTGAAAAACTAAAATCTAATTTAGATCCGACTATTTTCTCTTTAATTAAAGAGAAAAATATTAAGCAATTAATTATTTATTTTAATGTAGAAAAGGATGGAAAGCTAAGTAGCTTTAAAACTCCTTCTTATTCTGATGTTTCTGTTGCTAAATATTTTAATGAAAGATTCGTTCAGTTTTCTGAAGATTTAGACAATAGCGAAAAACATATTATTCCAGCTATGTTTAATGAAATTCCAGGAAAAATTGAATTAAGTGCAAAATTAGAATTTTAGAAATTTTTATACTTAAAATTTAAATAGTTTAAGATTGTTAAAGTATTTTTACTCAATCTTAAACTATTTAAATGATAAATATTAAAAAAGTATTATCTTTTGTAATACTATTAATTTCATTCTTATGTTATTCTCAAAAGAATATTAAGCATCCTATTTTTCCTGGATGTAATAAACTCAAAACAAACGAAGAATTAGGAAAATGTTTCTCAGAAAAACTTTGGTACGAATTAAACGACCAAACACAAGACTCTGCTGAAGACTTTTTTAAAGAAAATAAAGTAACTAATGATATAACATTATTTTTTACTGTAAAAAAAGATGGTAAAGTAACTGATTTTAGCTTTTCTAAAGATAGTGATGCTATAGTTTCTACAGCTTATCTTAAACGTATTTCAAAAGTCTTCAAATATTATGAAAAAAAAGGAAAAAAAATTATTCCTGCTTCTGAAAACAATCAATATGTAGACTATAAAATTGTCTTTAAAGTTGAGTCTCGTGTCAATTAAAATTTCCGTAACTTAAAATAAGTTTATTATTAAACTTTATTTTTTCAAAAAGCTTGTAGTCTTAGCGGAAAAGATTATTTTTGCCTATTCGAGTAAATAGAATATGAAAAACATCCGTAATTTCTGTATTATCGCCCATATTGACCATGGTAAAAGTACCTTGGCCGATCGTCTATTACAAGTAACAAATACGATTTCTGATCGTGAGTTACAAAATCAAACATTAGACGATATGGATTTGGAACGCGAGCGCGGAATCACAATTAAATCGCACGCCATCCAAATGGAATATGAAAAAGATGGTGAAAAATATATTTTGAATCTAATTGACACTCCAGGTCACGTAGACTTTTCGTACGAGGTTTCTCGTTCAATTGCTGCTTGTGAAGGAGCTTTGTTAATTGTAGATGCAGCACAGAGTATTCAAGCTCAAACAATTTCTAACCTTTATTTAGCATTAGAAAATGATTTGGAAATTATTCCTGTATTAAATAAAATCGATTTACCTTCTGCTAATCCAGAAGAAGTAACAGATGATATTGTTGATCTTTTAGGATGTGATCCTGAAGATGTTTTACGTTGTTCTGGAAAAACAGGAGAAGGTGTTTTAGAATTATTACACACTATCATTGAGAAAATTCCAGCTCCACAAGGTGATCCTGAAGCTCCATTACAAGCCTTAATTTTTGACTCTGTATACAATCCATTTCGTGGAATTGAAGCTTTTTATAAAGTTGTAAATGGAGAAATAAAGAAAGGGCAACAAGTAAAATTCATGGCTACAAATAAAAAATATTTTGCCGATGAAATTGGAACTTTAAAACTAAATCAAGTTGAAAAACCTGCTATTAAAACAGGGGATGTAGGTTATATTATTTCTGGAATTAAAGATGCTGCCGAAGTAAAAGTTGGTGACACAATTACGCTTGTTGATAATCCTGCTGTTGAAGCTATTGATGGTTTTGAAGAAGTAAAACCAATGGTATTCGCTGGTATTTACCCTGTAGATACAGAAGATTATGAGGATTTACGTTCATCTATAGAAAAATTAAGATTAAATGATGCTTCATTAACTTTTGAAGCTGAATCTTCTGCTGCTTTAGGTTTTGGTTTCCGTTGTGGATTCTTAGGAATGTTACATTTAGAAATTGTCCAAGAACGTTTAGAGCGTGAGTTTAATATGACTGTTATTACAACAGTTCCTAACGTATCTTACGAAGCTTATTTGGAAAAAGATCCAGATAAAATGGTTCCTGTTCATAACCCATCAGAATTACCAGATCCATCAGGTTTAAATCGTGTAGAAGAGCCATACATTCGTGCAGCAATTATTACAAAATCTGAATTTGTTGGACCAGTAATGAGTTTATGTATAGAAAAACGTGGTGAATTACAATCTCAAAATTATTTAACACAGCATCGTGTAGAAATGATTTTTAATATGCCTTTGGCAGAGGTTGTTTTTGATTTCTATGATCGTTTAAAATCTATCTCTAAAGGTTATGCTTCTTTCGATTATGCTCCTTCTGGAATGAAAGCATCGAAATTAGTTAAAGTAGATATCATGATTAATGGTGAAGTTGTTGATGCATTATCAGCTTTAATCCATGTGGATAACGCTTATAATATTGGTAAAAAAATGTGTGAGAAATTACGCGAATTAATTCCTCGTCAACAATTTGATATTCCAATTCAGGCTGCTATTGGTGCAAAGATTATTGCACGTGAAACAATTAAAGCATTACGTAAAGATGTAACTGCAAAATGTTATGGTGGTGATATTTCTCGTAAACGTAAATTATTAGAAAAACAAAAAGCTGGTAAGAAAAAAATGCGTCAAATTGGACGTGTAGAGGTTCCTCAATCTGCCTTTTTAGCTGTTTTGAAACTGAATGATTAAGAAAATTAAACATTATAAAAAAATCTCCAAAGAGTCTTGTTCTTTGGAGATTTTTCATGAACTAATTTGTGATAATTCTATCTTTTCAATTCATCAAGATTTTTAAATTTCTCATAAGATAATTTCAAATGATGTAATTGATTTTGAACGACTCTTGTACTACCAGGGCATAAATCTCCACTTTCTAATGCATTTTCATAAGCATCAATGGCAGATTGTTCACCAAAAACTACATTTCCTAAAGTAGACGAAGCTGAATCTCCAGAAAACGAATCTTTAATATCAATCCAAGCTCTGTGTAAAGAACCTACTGCTGAACCTGTTTCATCTGGTACTCCTCCTCTCTCCACAATCAATTGTGATAACTCTGTTTTCATAGTTTGGGACTCAGAAACCATACGATCATAATCATTTTTTAATTGTGGATAAGTATTCCATACCTTATCTTCAACTTTTAAAAAACCTTTTATTCTATCATTTGTAATATTCAGTAAATCGTTTAATACTGAAACTGTTGCTGCATTTTCCATAATTTTTTGTTTTTTGTATGTTTACTTATAAAGGTCAAATAACATACCTTAAAAGCCTTATAAAATCACAATGCGTAGTTAAGAAAAGTTAATCCGTAATTTTAACAGTTGCAATGAAAGAATTATATTTACTACTCAATAAAATAAAAAATGTTATTAAATAAAACCATCAATATAAAAGGACAAGAACTTTATTTTGAACACTATAATTCTTTTAAAAATCGCCCAACACTTGTTTTTCTTCACGATAGTTTAGGAAGTGTACAGCTTTGGAGAGATTTTCCTCAGAAAATAGCAGAAGCTACACAATGTAATCTTTTTATGTATGATAGATTAGGTTATGGGAAATCTGCTTCTATGATGACTTCTAACAGAGAGGTCAACTACATGGAATTAGAGGCTGATATTTTGAATAGTTTATTAATTGAATTAAACATTGATAATGCCATTTTATTTGGACATAGCGATGGAGGAACAATTGCTCTACTTATGGCAAGCAAGTATCCCAACAACATAAATGCAACTATTGTAGAAGCAGCACATATTTTTGTTGAAGAGGTTACTCTTGCTGGAATTCGTGAAGCCATGGAAGCTTATAAAAACACTAATTTGGCAGAACGTTTAGCAAAATACCATGGAGATAAAGTAGATCTTTTATTTAAAGCTTGGACAGAAACATGGACGAGTAAAGAATATAGAAATTGGTCTATAGAACCTTTATTAACAAACATTACTTCTCCTTTACTTTTTATACAAGGTGAAAAGGATGAATATGGAACATTAGAACAAGTGGAAAAAACAGTTGCTAAAGTGAAAGGAGAAGCTGAAAAATTTATTATTCCAGCAGTTGGTCATACACCACATAAACAAGTTCCAGAAATAGTAATAGAAAAAATGACAAATTATATTAATCAACTTTAATTAATAAAATATAAAACCAATGCTTACAGAGATACATCCAAAATTACCAATGCGTAATAAAGCTAGAACTAAGGATTATTATATTAATCAATTAGGATTTAAAATGTTTGGAGATGTAGACCATGATGGATATTTAATGGTGATAAAAGACAATATTCAGATTCATTTTTTTGAATTTAAAGAATTGGATATTATCGATAATTATGGTCAAGTTTATATCCGCACAAATGATATCGATACATTATATCAAACTATGTTAGATAATAATGTTGATATTCATCTAAACGGAAAGCTAGAAAATAAACCTTGGGGACAAAGAGAATTTTCTTTACTTGACCCCGATCATAATTTACTAACATTTGGAGAATCTATTATATAAAAGAAAGTTCTTACTTCTCTTTATCTTCTAATAAACGTTCTCCCCAATTATTTAATTTCCATAACACTTGTACTAATTCCTCTCCCAATGGTGTTAAGGAATATTCTACGCGAGGTGGTAATTCTGGGTAGGATGTTTTAAACAATATACCACTTTGTTCCATCTCCTTTAATTGTTTATTCAATACTCGTCTATCTACTTTTCCTATTCCTTTCAAAAATTCTGAAGGACGCTTTTTTCCTTCATTTATTTGCCAAACGATAGGTATTTTCCATTTTCCACTTATTGCATTTACTGCAAATTCTAACGGACAAATTTTATCTTCTATAAGTTGTTCTTTCGTTTTCATTAATATGTTTTCTTATAAAAACTCTAAAAAATCTATTATTTTTTCTTCTCTCAATACTAGTTATAGAATAATATTGACTTTTTCATCCCTATGGGATAATATTATGCGATATTGTCTAACTCGAAACTGTTCTCAATATTTGTATAAAATTAAACAAATCTTTATGGATATTTTAGCACAACAGATAACAGAATTAAATAAACAACTATCTACTCAATTACCAATAGAAACTTTACAAGCATTTCAAAAATCTATTCAAGATTTAATAGAAAGAAAAATAGAAAATAATAGTTTAACTAATGGAGATATATTTCCTTCTTTTAGTTTAAAAAATCAACATCATAAAACGATAACATTAGAAGATTCATTAGACCATGAAAAATTAATTATTGCGTTTCTTCGTGGAAGTTGGTGCCCGTATTGTAATTTAGAATTAAAAGCTTTAGTTGAGGAAATAGAAAAAAATGAAGCTATCCGACTTATTTTTATAACACCTCAAAACACAAATGCAAATTTAGAATGGGCATCGGAATATAAAACATCGAGCTTTATTTTATCTGATAAAGAAAATAAACTTGCAAAAGAAGTAGGTATCGAATTTGAATTACAAGATTATGTAATCGATCATTATAACAAATTAGGTATAGATTTATTACATATAAATGTTACTAATAATTACACACTACCAATACCTGCTGTTTATATATTAGACAAAAATGCTACAATTATATATAATTTTGTAAATGCTAACTACATGCAAAGAATTAATATAGATGAACTAAAACAGTATATATAAATTTATGAAACGCAAAGGAGCACGTTCTACAAAAGATATTCCCATTACTATTTTAGAACAATTAAATAATGGAGAAATAGAAACTGTAAATTTAGTTGAATGGTTGGCTGTTGATCAACAACTATTACTTAAAAATTTATTAAAACAGCACAATAGAATTAACTACTTAAAACCTATTCTAAACAGAATTGACCAATTAAAGAAACAAACGATTAATACAATAAATGAAGCTATTGGCTTAGAAATTTTTGAATTAATTAATTTTCATAATGATAACGAATTCTTGAATATCTTATCTCAGCATAAAGCTGATTTAGTAAGATGTTGGGCTACTTATACAATTGGTAAAAATGAACAGTTAAATATTGCAGATATGCTTATACAACTTCAGCCATTTGCAGCTGACCATCATTTTGGTGTTAGAGAAATAAGTTGGATGGTTGCAAGAAAAAAGATTATTAATAATCTTGAAGAAAGCATCAAAATATTAACTGACTGGACAACCAATGAAGATGAGAACATAAGACGGTTTGCAACAGAATCTACTCGACCGCGTGGGGTTTGGTGTGAACATATTGAAGAATTAAAACAACAACCTACTCTTGCTTTGCTTATTTTAGAGTCTTTAAAATCGGACACATCAAAATATGTTCAAGATAGTGTTGGGAATTGGTTAAATGATGCGAGTAAAACTCAACCAGAATTTGTAAAGAGTTTATGTTTAAGATGGGAAAGTGAAAGCAATACCAAAGAAACTAAATATATTATAAAAAAAGCTTTAAGAACATTGAACAAATGATTATTGTATAAAAAAAATAGTACTTTGTATTGCATAGTATTTTAATAAATTTTACATTTGTTAAAACACTTACACATGACATCTATAAAAATTTTATTTGCAATACCTCTACTTTTACTTTTCTCAACGATAAATGCACAACTAACATCTACAAAATTTTCTAAAAAGGAACTAAATGAAGACTTCTCTATTTTAATTTCATCAATTGAGGAAACTCATCCTAATCCTTATACAGTTACTTCTAAAGTAAAATTTAAAAAGCAAGTTAAAAAAGTGAAAGAGAATTTTAAAGATTCTCTGACATTAAAAGAATATTATCGACTTATTTCACCACTCGTTGCTTCATTACAAGATGGTCATACAAGACTATTATTTCCTGGTAAGAAAATTCTTAATCAAGACGATTATCTATTTCCTTTCATCGTTAAATCTTCTATTGATGAACCATATTTAAAAATCACAGAACATATTGATTCTGCTTATAGCAAAATACCTGTTGGAGCAGAAATTATAAGTATTAATAAGGTATCAAGTAAAAAAATTATCCATAAAATTATTGAAAATACGAGTGGAGAAAGTAATTCTTATAGATTAAAAATGGGAGCTGATTTTAATATGTTTTCAATTTTATTGAGTGCTTATTACGATTTCAATCAAAATGATTTTGATATTGTTTATAGATATAATGGTAAAAAAAATCGTATGAAAGTTGATGCTATTACAATTCCAGAAATGAATGAGATATTTAAGAAAAAAGCAAATACTCAAACGAAAAAAGAAGAAGTTAAAGATTATGATTTCCATTTAAAACCAGAAATAAAAACTGCTATTATAACTTTTAATTATATGACTGATCAAAAGAAGTTTCAAGAATTTTTAAAGGAATGCTTTCTAAAAATAAAAGAGGATCATATTGAAAATCTAATTATTGATATAAGAGAGAATGGCGGAGGGAATTCTGCATTAGGAAATGACCTACTACAATATATTAGTCCTGTACCTTTTTCTCAATACAAAGAGACCGTTATAAAATACAGTCAATTACAGAAAGATTTTTATAAATTTTACTGTGAAAAAGATTCTAATAATTGTAATACTTACAATTATATAAAAAATAAGTCTAACGGAACTTTTGATACAATAGCAGACATTAGAACAATTACTCCAAATCCTATCAATAATCGTTTTACTGGTAAAATTTACTTGCTTACTAGCACAAGAACGTATTCTTCTGCAATGAATTTTGCACAATCATTTAAACATTACAAAATAGGTGAAATTATTGGTGAAGAAACTGGAGGATGGGTTGTTTCTTATGGAGATTATATTCCGACAGAGCTTCCGAATACAAAATTGAAATTGAATATTTCTACTAAAAAATTCTATACTATTGGTACTACAAATAAAGATTTAAACGGTGTTATTCCTGATGAAAAAGTACCAGCAAAAGATGCATTAACAAACGCTTTAAATAAAATTAAAAACAAGAAGTCATAGAAAAAAAATTATAAGAGAATAGTTTTTTCATATTCTCTTTGTTTCTTCAATTCATAAAACTATTCTACCTTAACGGAAATAATATTTATTTAAATTTTTTGAAGAAAATAGTCTTATGAAAAGTTATTTATTTCTTGCTGGAGCAATTATTTGTGAAACATTTGCATCTTCTATTCTTAAGAAAACAGAACAGTTTACAAAGCCATTACCAACAATACTTTTTATTATTGGTATAACTGCTTCTTTTTATCTTTTATCATTTGCATTAAAAACTATTCCTATTGGAATTGCCTATGCTATTTGGTCTGCGTTTGGTATTGTTCTTATTTCCACAGTTGCTTATTTTGTTTATCAACAAACCTTAGATTTTCCTGCAATACTCGGTATTATATTTATCATAATAGGAGTTGTTATTATTAATCTTTTTTCAAAATCTGGCGCTCATTAATTTTAATTTAATAAACAATGAAAATAAATCATATAAAAATAGAAACTCCTAATCTAGAAGATACAATCGTATTTTATAAAGAAAAACTTGATTTAGTAATTACAGAAGTTACAAATGAAACAGCAACTATCCAAGTTGGAGAATCATTGTTAACTTTTATTCAAAATAAAAACAATCAACCAGTTTATCATTTAGCATTTAATATTCCAGCTAATCAATTAAAAGAAGCTATTAATTGGAGTAAAAATAGATTAGATTTAATTCATAAAGATAATGATTTAGTAGTTTCTAATTTTGAAACTTGGAAAGCTAATTCTGTTTATTTCTTTGATAACAATGGTAACTTACTTGAATTTATTACTAGAAAAGATTTAAAAAATGAAACTGAAGTATCTTTTAATTCTCAACAAATCTTAAATATTAGCGAAATAGGTATTGTAACAGAAAAACCAGACGAATTAGGAAAAACTTTAATAGAAAAATATCAGTTAGAATTATTTGATAAAAATGATAACAGCGAAGTTTTTACAGCTATTGGTGATGATGAAGGTCTTTTAATTATTGTAAAAGAAAATAGAAACTGGTTTCCTACAGAAATCCCAGCGCAAGCATTTACAACAGAAATAAAAGTAACAGATAAAAATAATACGAATACAATTAATATAAGCTAATATGATTAAGTTTCAATACACAATTTTATACGTTGAAGATGTAAAAAAATCTATCGAATTTTATGAAAATTCGTTTGGATTCGAACGTAAGTTTATTACGCCAGAAAATGATTATGGAGAATTAAACACAGGAGAAACAACAATTTCTTTCGCATCTAAAACACTTGCTACATCTAATTTGAAAAATGGATTTATAGAAAGTAATATTTCTCAAAAACCTTTTGCTATGGAATTAGGTTTAGTAACGGATGAAGTAGAAAAATACATTCAACAAGCTATTCAAAACGGAGCAAAAATAGAACAAGAGGCAAAACAAAAACCATGGGGACAGACTGTTGCATATATTCGAGATATTGATGGATTTCTCATCGAATTATGTACACCAATGCATGGATAAAATATTTTTAAATAATCATTTAACAACCTTCGGATTTTATTTCGAAGGTTTTATTTTTGTAGCATGAAACGAGTTTTTAATCCTGAAGGTTGGAACCGACAAGAACATTATAATATGTTCTCTAATATGGATAATCCTTATGTCGGAATTGTAGCAGAAGTTGAATGTTCTAAAGCTTATGCATTTGCAAAAGCGCATAAAAAATCTTTTTTTGCCATTTACTTATTTAGTTCTATGCAAGCAGAAAACCGTGTAGAAGAGTTTAAATACCGCATAGAAGATGAGCAAATTTTTGTTTACGATCATTTAGATTGTGGTACAACAATCGGAAGAAAAGATGGAACATTTGGATTTGCATTAATGAATTTCACAGAAGATTTTGAAACTTTTAATCTACAATTGCAAGAACAAATTGCAAGTGTAGAAAGCTGTGTTGGTTTGCATATTAAAAATGAAGAAATAACGGTTGGTTTAGTTCGTCATTCTACTTTTCCGTGGTCTAGATTCACAGGATTAGTTCAGCCAACAAATTATGGAACAAGAGAATCTATTCCTCGTATTATTTTTGGAAAAGCTTATCAACAAGGAGATAAAATGTACATGCCTGTTTCTGTTGAAGCTAATCATGGTTTTGTAGATGGTTTACATCTTGCTAAATACTTAGAAGAATTAGAAAAGGAATTAGGAAAATATTAAAATTAAAGCTTTACAGATATCTGTAAAGCTTTTTTATTTTTATGTGAATTGAAGTTGTCTTAAGCTACTTTTCTATTCAATTTTCTTCCCCAGGCAATAATGTAAACTGTTCCAATTACAGATGGTAAAATCCAAGCATACATGTTATTCCCAAATCCTGCTCCTGCAACTAGAAATGCCGTAACAGAAGCAATATAGGCTCCTACCATTTTTCCTACATGAGACATTAGCCACTTTTTATGATTCTCTAAATTAGCATAAAATTTAAAATCTTTATAAGACATAAATAATCCTAATGCTCCGAAAAGTAATAACAAAATAGGAAAACTATCATTCACTATTTTTTGGTAAAATGTAAGTCCAATCATTATTATTCCTGTAAGAAACATACTTCCAGATATTACTTTATCTAATTTATTTTTATATGACTTTTTCTTGTAATTCAAAACACGGTTACCAATGAGTATCATATAGATTGTAAAAATTCCAATCATGAATAAAAATGAATTATGGTGATTCGGAAACAAGCAAATGAATAATGATAAAATTGAGCTTACCATCATTCCTACAGAGAATATTTTCCCAAGTTGTTTATGTAATTGATTTCCTTTTTTAGAGAACATTAATACTGTTCCTGCTAATAACCCTATACCCCCGAAGAATGCATGAATGTAAATGATAATTTTTATAAAGTTTTCCATGTTGTGTTAATTTTAGATAAAACTAAACATAGAAATAAACACTTTAAAAACTATTTTACCGAGTTGTCGATTTTTACGGATGAATTGTTAGTTTAAGATATAAGGAGTGAAGAATTGCGAAGTTGTTCAAACTTTTTTAAGAGCAATAATTTTAATTGATTCAGAATATCATTCTGAGCCTGTCGAAGAATAATAAAGCGTTTTATAAAATGTTTCGACAAGCTCAACATGACAGCGCATAGTAAAAACAAGATTGTAATTGAAAATTATAGAATAAAATAATATTTAAACAACTTTAATATCAAAAACTATTTAATATTAAGTAGAGCAATTGCTTCATTAATTAAATCGAACTCATAACCTTTGTAGGCTAAGAATGATTTTATTTTATTTATTTTCTTAAAAGAATCTCTCTCACTATATAATGCATCGTATTTTTTTTGAGATAGCTTAACTAAATTATTCCAATATTTTTCAGGATCAATTTCTTCTTTAAGAGCTGTGGTTATTAATTTTGAATCTATTTGTCTAAGTTTTAATTCTTGCTTAAGACGATTCCTTCCCCACAATTTTTGATTAACTTTTCCTCTGACGAAGTTATGTACAAATCGTTCTTCATTTAGAAAACCATAGTGAAGGAGTTTAAAAATAATTTCGCCTTTTGCTTCTGGAATTAAATCAAAATCACGTAATTTTTTTTCTACTTCCCAATGACAACGATCTTGATAAAGACAATATTTTGCCATTTTATCTTTTATCTCATCTATTGTGTATATTTTTTTAGAATTATCTTTTTGGGAAAAACTCATGAATTGGTTTTCTGGTTTATTATTTAAAATGATATAAAATGCGACAGGGATTGTAGTGGAAATCCTTTTTGCTGATACTCGTCTCACTAATTTTAGCAAAAAGATTGTAACAAAAAGCCCGCCTGGTCGCCCTAATAATTATTTTTACGGTATAAAAATTATGCTTTTTTAAGTTCAGAAATATAAGATATTGGACTTTCTGCATTAAAAATTGCTGAACCTGCAACCAAAGCATCTGCTCCTACTTCTACTAATTTTGAAGCATTAATATTGTTAACTCCTCCATCAACTTCTATTATAACGTTTGCATTAGCAGCTGTAATCATTTTTTTTAGTTTAGAGATTTTATTATAGGTATTCTCTATAAATTTTTGTCCTCCAAAACCTGGATTAACACTCATAATTAGCACTAAATCTAAATCGTTTATTACATCTTCTAAAACCGAAACTGGTGTATGAGGATTTAGAGCAACTCCAGCTTTCATTCCTCCTCCTTTTATAGCTTGTATTGTTCTATGTAAATGTGTACAAGCTTCGTAATGTACTGTAAGTATATCTGCACCAACTTGTTTAAAAGTAGAAATGTAGCGATCGGGATCTACTATCATTAAATGCACATCTAAAACTTTATCTGTTAAAGCGTTTATTTTTTCAATGACAGGCATTCCGTATGAAATGTTGGGAACAAAGACACCATCCATAACATCTAAATGAAACCATTCTGCTTCAGAGTTATTTATCATTTCGATGTCTTTTGCTAAATTTCCGAAATCTGCTGCTAAAATTGAAGGTGCTATAATTGGCATTTTTTTATGTTTTGTTTAGTGAAATACAAAGATAATGAAATAAAAAAATCGTTGAAAGTTTATAGCATTTTCAACGATTTATATTTTATAAGAAATTTTACTTTTTTAATAATATTCTAATCTAATAACGATCTAAAATCGATAAAATTATAAGGTTCTTCTTCTTGTATCTTTTCATTAATAATGAAATGTATTGAATCTTTAGATAGAAATAAAAAAGTGTAATGATCTGCCTGTTCATCAGAATCTCTATACTCATAATAGTCCTGATTATTTACTCCCCAAAAACCTTTGTCCTCTAAAAATGTTATTGTATCATCTTGATGAATTGTTTTGAATGTTACAGTAAATGTTCCATCTACTTTCCTGTTAACGGTCCAACTATTTGTTTCACCTTTAAAAAATTTGCCATGATCTGTACCAGACCAACTCCCTACAAACCTTTTGTCTGGGTTTGTTGATTTCAATAACTCAATTATATTTTTACTTTTATTATCACTCATTCTCTAAAACATTCATTAAAATTAGCTTAAAATTGCTAGCTTTCTCTTTTCTTCAGCTAAAAGAACTTACTTTTGCACAATGGAATAAAAAAATACAAATGTATGGAAAATAATATGTTAAATCAACACCCTGCAGATATAGCAGAACAATTAACAGAATTAGACGTAAAAAGCAGAAATATTGCTTTTTATACGCTTCCACATCAAACAAAAATTGATGTATTTTCCTACTTTGACTCCAGTATTCAACAAGAAATTGTAAAAAGTTTAACTGATAAAGATTTGGCAGATGTGCTTAATAATCTCGATCCTGATGATAGAACCGAATTATTAGAAAATTTTCCCGATGAATTAATTAAACATTCTATCAATCTTCTTAATCCAGAAGAAAGATCTATTGCTTTAAATTTGATTGGCTATAAGGAAGATTCTATTGCTCGTTTAATGACACCTAATTATGTTCAAGTAAAAGAACATTACACCGTGAAGGAAGTTTTAGCACATATAAAAAAGTATGGAAAAAAAGCAGAAACACTAAATTATATTTTTATTGTCGATGGAAAAAATCGTTTAATTGACGATTTAAAAATTGGTGAAATTTTATTAGCAGATAAACATACAACGATGGGAGAATTAATGGATCATAATTTTGTATCTATTAAAACAACTTCTCCAATAGAAGAAGCTTTAGAAGTTTTTGATAAATACGATCGTGCTGCAATTCCTATTATTACTGAAAACGATGTCTTGGTAGGAATAGTAACTTTTGATGATATTCTAGATCAGGTTAAAATGCGTGATACAGAAGATATTCAGAAATTTGGAGGTATGGAAGAGCTAGATGTTTCTTATACTAAAACACCAATTGTAGAATTAATAAAAAAACGAGCAGGTTGGCTGGTTATACTTTTTGTAGGAGAAATGTTTACCGCATCTGCAATGAGTTATTATGACGAAGAAATTGCAAAGGCTGTGGTCTTGGCTTTATTTGTTCCATTAATTATTTCTAGTGGAGGAAACTCTGGTTCGCAAGCTGCTTCTCTTATTATTCGTGCAATGGCTTTGGGAGAATTAAAAATAAAAGATTGGTGGTATGTTATGAAAAAAGAATTTACTTCTGGTTTAATATTAGGAGGAATTTTAGGTTCTGTTGGTTTTATTAGAATTGCTATCTGGCAACAATTAGGATTTTATGATTATGGTGAATATTGGTTTTCTATAGGACTTACTGTTGCATTATCTCTAATTATAATTGTTTTATGGGGAACACTATCAGGATCATTAGTTCCTTTTATTTTAAGAAAAATTGGTTTTGATCCTGCTACAGCTTCATCTCCTTTTGTTGCTACATTGGTTGATGTTTCTGGATTAATTATTTACTTCTCTATTTCTGCTGCGATATTAAGTGGTAAATTATTATAAATAAAAAAACAGCTTTTTTGAAAGCTGTTTTTTTATTATTTTTTTCTTGTATCAATAAATTCGTAATTGGATTTATTTTGATCAACAGATAAATTATATTCTTTAAATTTTATTTGATTTCCATTTAAAACTTCGAAAGTGTAAACATCTGTCATTTCAGAATCTTCATGATATTCGTAAAATTTATTATCTCTTACCCACCATTTCCCTTTCTCTATATGGCTTTGCATTTTTTTACCTTTTTGTATTACTCTAAAATCTAAAACAAACGTTCCATCTGTATTTCTTGTCATTTCCCATTCCTTAGATACACCTTCTATCTGATTATCTTTTTCAGAGCCTGTCCATACTCCAACTAATCTAGCATCTTGTGTACCATCTAATTCATCGTAAGAAAAGCCATTTATCTTATCTTCCATTTCAAAAGTCTTTTGCAATGTTTTTGCCGAAAAGACAGAATATTTCTCTTCATAATAATCAGACTGGTCCTTTGCTTTTACTTCTGAATATTTAACTGTTTTGAAACCTTGAGGCAAACGATTTTTTATCAATCTAAAATCAATTTTATTACCATCGGTTTTATATGTATAAATATCTCCATATTCTACATCTCCTTCCTCAAAATAGTTTCCATTTTCTGTCCACCATTTTCCTTTCTGCTTTGCATAAATAGTATCGTTATTATTTAGTATTTCTAAATACATAGCAAAAGTACCGTCTGCTTTTCTATTAATTAGCCACTTCCCTTCTATTGGATCTTCTTTTGTTTTGGAAATTATAGAAGACCAGAAACCAACTAATTTTTTATCTATTGATTGTTGTGCAAATAATAAAGTAGAAAAAAATAAACCGAAAAGTAATGTATAAATTCTTTGTTTCATATAAGATTAAAAATATTATTATATAAAAAAAGCAGCCTTATCAGCTGCTTAGTATTATTTATCGTCCGATATAAGTTTTCAAGATTTTAGATCTTGACGTATGTTTTAATCGACGAATTGCTTTTTCTTTAATTTGACGAACACGCTCACGAGTTAAATCAAATGTTTCTCCAATTTCTTCTAAAGTCATTGGGTGTTGTCCATTTAAACCGAAGTATAAACGAATTAAATCTGCTTCACGAGGAGTTAATGTTTGTAAAGCTCTTTCTATCTCAACACGTAAAGATTCAATCATTAATTGAATATCTGGTGATGGAGATTCTCCGATATTTAATACATCATATAAATTAGAATCTTCACCTTCTACTAATGGCGCATCCATAGATACGTGACGACCAGAGTTTTTCATAGACTCTTTTACATCACCTTCTGACATATCTAATACTTCAGAAATTTCTTCTGCAGATGGGGCACGTTCATGTTCTTGCTCTAATAAAGCATATGCTTTATTAATTTTATTGATAGATCCAATTTTATTTAATGGTAAACGTACAATACGAGATTGTTCTGCTAATGCTTGTAAAATAGATTGACGAATCCACCAAACAGCATAAGAAATAAATTTGAAACCACGAGTTTCATCAAAACGTTGTGCCGCTTTAATTAAACCTAAATTTCCTTCGTTAATTAAATCTGGTAAACTTAATCCTTGGTTTTGATATTGTTTTGCAACAGAAACCACAAAACGTAAGTTTGCTTTTGTTAATTTTTCTAAGGCAACACGATCTCCCGCTTTTATACGTTGTGCTAGCTCTACTTCCTCTTCTGCTGTAATTAAATCTACCTTACCAATTTCTTGTAAGTATTTATCTAATGACGCAGTCTCACGATTTGTTACCTGCTTTGTAATTTTAAGCTGTCTCATTTAACTAAAAACCCTCTTATTTGTTAATATATCAATTTTCTACAGGTTTTAATAATAAAGCCTGTATATATGTATACGCATAAAAACAAAAAATGTTACAAAAAATATGAAAATTACTTTAAAATTAACTTCTCAGCACTTCATAAATCATCTGTGCAGAAAGTTTTGAGGTCATATTATCGATATCAAAATTTGGGTTATATTCAACAATATCAAATAATTTTACTTTATCAGATTTCATCAGTAACTTTAAAATGTATTTTACTTGAAATGGTGTTAATCCATTTACAGTAGTAGCGCTTACTCCAGGAGCAAAAGCAGCATCAAAAGCATCCATATCTAACGAAATGTAAAGTGCATCATATTGTTGAGTTACTCGTTTTAATTTATCTAAAATATTATTTAAATTAAGATGAATTTCATCGGCAGTGATATATTCAACATTTAATTCTTCTGCTCTTTTAAATAATGCTTTTGTATTTCCTAATTCTTGAATACCAATTGGAATATAATTGAAATTTAAATTATTTGTTTCACAATACTTCGACATCTCGTAAAAAGGAGTACCTGAAGTAGATTTTGGATTTGGAATTCTTAAATCAAAATGTGCATCAATATTAATAATTCCTACATTCTTATAGTTTCTTATTAAAGCTAGGAAATTTCCCAAAGCTGTTTCATGTCCACCACCAATTACAATTGGAAAATGATTGTTTTTTATAACCTTATCAACAGTATTTATCTGCTCTTCTCTAGCTTCTTCTAAATTTTCGTCATCACAGATTATATTACCTACATCAAATAAAAATTGATTGTTAGAAAAATGAAATGGTAAGTTAGCTAAAGATTTTCTTATATGATCTGGAGATTCCTTTGCTCCTAATCGCCCTTTATTTCGTTCTACACCTTCATCTGAACAAAAGCCTATTATTACTTTTGGCAGAGTAATAGATTTTTTGAAATGAGTATAATCTTGAATAACCTGGTGTATTCTTAATCCCAGTTCTTTATCTTCATTATCTATTCTTCCTGTCCATAATTCACTATTAAAAGAAGATCTTTTCATTATTTATAAAATTTAGGTAACGATAAATTAAATTTAACTGTAATAATTCTTATAACAGCTATAATACTTCCAGAAACAATGAAGTTTATATTTCTATCTACGCCAAAACTATCTAAAATAAGATAAGATACACCTCCAATAATACAAGCTGTTGCATATATTTCTTCTACAAATATTGTAGGTGTTTTATTAATTAAAACATCACGTAGAACTCCTCCAAATACTGCTGTAAACATTCCCATAATTACTGCAATAAAATTATTTACTCCTAAAGATTGTGCTTTTTCCAATCCAACAATTGTAAATAAAGCAATTCCTAGGGTGTCAAATAACATAAAAGTTGTACGCAGACGAGAAAAGTATTTATAAAATAATCCTGCTAATAGAATACCTGCTAAAACAGCATAAATAACATTCATATCGTCTATCCAAACTAATGGATAACTATTTAAACATAAATCTCTAAGTGTTCCACCACCTATTGCTGTAATAAATGCAAAAAAAGCAATTCCAAACCAATCGTGTTTTTGTCTTTCATCAGCCGCTAAAGCTCCTGAAATTGCAAAAACTACTGTTCCAAATAACTCAAAAATATATTGTATTTCCATCTTAGTATAACGTCATTAAAAATAGTTTGCAAATATATTCAAATACTCAACATGTTATTAATGACTTTTAAATTTAGGTAATGATAAATTATATTTAATTGCGGCTAACCTAAATGCAACAATAATACTTCCTGAAACAAAGAAATTTATACTTCTAATAACACCAATCTTCCATAGAATCATATAAATTACAGCTCCACAAAGACAAGCAAAAGCGTAGATTTCTTTCTTAAAAATAATAGGAACTTCATTTAACATCATATCTCGTATAATAGAACCAAAAACTGCTGTGAACATTCCCATTACTGGTGCTATAATTGGATGAATACCTAAATTAAGAGCTTTTTCCATTCCAACAATTGTAAATAAGGCAATACCTAAAGTATCAAAAAGCATAAACGTTTTTCTCAATTTTAATAATGGTTTGTAAAAAAGTGCAGCTAAGATAACGCCACATGCTACAGCATAAATAAAATTTACATCCTGTATCCAAATAATTTTTACGGAAAGTAAAATATCACGTATCGTTCCTCCACCAATAGAAGTTAAAAACGCTATAAAAGTTACTCCAAACCAGTCATTACTAGATTTCTCATCTGCTGCTAGAGCACCTGAAATACCAAAAAATAATGTACCAAATAATTCAAAAAAGTACTGAATTTCCATTTGTAGATTTATAAAATTGAATGATTGTTAAATTACGAAATTAATTTATAATTCACTTAACAATAAATATGCCTACAGTATTAATTTCGAAGTCAGAGTTTAGTTTTAAGATCTAAGATTATAAGGAATAAGGCTTATCGTGTTTAGAACTTAGAATTAAATTCTTTATAGATAATATTATCTTCTCAAATCTATCAATATGATGTGTTTCTTAAACAACATTTCGACAAGCTCAATCTGACAAGGATGACTGGGTTTTAAATTGGTGGCTAGAAGATTGAAACTGTTAGTTAGAGATTAGTTTTAAGAACTTC